>Ga0268251_10000061_pt1 | contig 92137 bp, 83 predicted proteins | sample AgamicAsMae_FD_200527 | JGI IMG/M metagenome (GOLD analysis project Ga0268251, IMG submission 200527) | Agave microbial communities from Guanajuato, Mexico - As.Ma.e (v2) (version 2) | ecosystem: Host-associated > Plants > Phyllosphere > Phylloplane/Leaf | place: Guanajuato, Mexico | collected... | reverse complement strand
AGGTGGCGTATATTACGCTTTCCTCTTTCAGAGTCAACCCCGTTTTCAGGAATTTTCTCTTTCGACTTAACGTTATCGTGTGAAGATGTTCACTCGTTCCGTGTCGATGGAGGCGCATTATAGGGAGACGTCTGAGGAAGGCAAGAGGAAATAGCAAAAAAAGCCACAACCGCTCACGTTTTCGACGCTACGCCTGTTTTTTTCAGCTTTTTGATAGCAGCAGGCAGCTCTGCAAGGCTATTAATCACCCAGTCCGCTGCATTTTCCGCTACTTCAGTTACCGGTTTACCCGTTCGCACCAGCACCTTAGTGCCAATATCCGCTGCGGCAGCCGCCTGCATATCTTCAAACTTATCACCTACCATATAAGAAGAGGCCATATCGATATGCAGATAATCTCGTGCAGAGATAAGCATCCCCGGGTGCGGTTTGCGGCAGTCACAGGTCTGACGGAACTCTTCCACGCTGCCCTGTGGGTGATGCGGGCAGAAATAGATACCGTCGAGATCGACACCGCGATCGGCAAGTGACCAGTCCATCCATTCGGTCAGGGTTTCAAACTGTGCTTCGGTAAATTTACCGCGGGCAATACCGGACTGGTTGGTGACGACCACCAACGCATAGCCCATTTCTTTTAATTCGCGCATTGCATCAATGACGCCATCGATAAACTCGAAGTCATCGATTTCGTGGACATAACCGTGATCGACATTAATAGTGCCGTCGCGGTCGAGAAAAATAGCGGGGACGGATTGGGCCACCGGGTTGCTCCTTAATAAGGCATGTCGCGCTAGTATCGCATGTTTCGACGTACAGGAAAGCCATCATCATGCAGCGCTCGATTGCTTTAGCCGTCTGGATACCTTAACATCCATTTCGCTGACGGCCATTACGCTGTTCTGGCAGCAGAATGTGCCATGGCTCACTAATTTAAGATAACAAACCCCCTAATGATTAAACTTTCAAATATCACCAAAGTGTTCCAGCAGGGCAACCGCTCTATCCAGGCGCTCAATGATGTCAGCCTGCATGTTCCTGCCGGGCAAATTTACGGCGTGATCGGTGCTTCCGGTGCCGGTAAAAGTACGCTTATTCGCTGCGTGAACCTGCTGGAGCGCCCGACCGGGGGCAGCGTGCTGGTCGACGGCCAGGATCTGACCTCGCTTTCCGAATCGCAGCTTACCCAGGCACGTCGCCAGATTGGCATGATTTTCCAGCATTTTAATCTGCTTTCCTCCCGGACCGTTTTTGGTAACGTCGCGCTGCCGCTGGAACTGGATAATACTCCGAAAGATGAGATTGCGCGTCGCGTTAGCGAACTGCTCGATCTCGTTGGCCTGGCGGATAAACACGACAGCTACCCGGCAAATCTGTCCGGCGGCCAGAAACAACGTGTGGCCATTGCCCGTGCGCTGGCAAGCAACCCGAAAGTGCTGCTGTGCGATGAAGCCACCAGCGCGCTCGATCCGGCGACGACCCGCGCCATTCTCGAACTGCTGAAAGATATCAACCGTCGCCTGGGCCTGACGATTCTTCTGATCACCCATGAAATGGACGTAGTAAAGCGCATCTGCGACTGCGTTGCCGTTATCAGCAATGGCGAATTGATCGAGCATGATACGGTGAGCGAAGTCTTCTCTCATCCGAAAACGCCGCTGGCCCAGCAGTTTATTCAGTCCACACTGCATCTGGATATTCCGGAAGATTACAGCGAACGCCTAAAGCCGGAGGCCTTTGCCGATAGCGTCCCGGTACTGCGGATGGAGTTTACCGGTCAGTCGGTTGATGCCCCGCTGCTGTCGGAAACTGCCCGTCGTTTCAACATAAACAACAATATTATCAGCGCGCAGATGGACTACGCTGGTGGCGTGAAGTTCGGCATTATGCTGACCGAAATGCACGGCACCCAGCAGGACACAGAATCCGCCATTGCCTGGCTGCAGGAACACCACGTTAAAGTAGAGGTACTGGGTTATGTCTGAGGCCATGATGTGGTTATTCGCCCGTAGCATCTGGGAAACGTTATTTATGACGTACTCTTCGGGCTTCCTCGGCTTTGCTGTGGGCCTGCCTTTTGGCGTGCTGCTTTATGTTACTCGTCCGGGCCAGATCATGGAGAACCCAAGCCTGTACCGTGTTATCTCGGCGCTGGTTAACGTCTTCCGTTCTATCCCGTTCATTATTCTGCTGGTCTGGATGATTCCGTTCACCCGCATGATTGTGGGCACCTCTATCGGTCTGTATGCGGTTATTGTTCCGCTGACCGTGGGCGCCGCTCCCTTTATTGCGCGTATGGTAGAAAACACGCTGCTGGAACTTCCAGCCGGTCTGATTGAAGCCTCCCGGGCAATGGGCGCCACGCCGATGCAGATCGTGCGTAAAGTTCTGCTGCCTGAAGCGCTACCTGGCCTGGTCAACGCGGCTACCATTACTCTGATTACGCTGGTTGGCTATTCAGCCATGGGCGGCGCTGTCGGTGCCGGTGGCCTGGGCCAGTTGGGGATCCAGTACGGCTACGTTTCCTATAATCCTTTAGTGATGAATACCGTGCTGGTATTGCTGGTCATTCTGGTTTATTTAATTCAAATCTGTGGCGATCGTATCGTCCGGGCTGTCACGCACAAATAACGTTATACACAACACAAAACTCATAGAGTAAGGAAATAACATGACGTTTAAATTCAAAACCTTTGCGGCTGTTGGTGCCCTGATTGGTTCTCTGGCTCTGGTGGGTTGCGGCCAGGATGAAAAAGATCCTAACCATATTAAAGTCGGCGTGATTGTCGGTGCAGAACAGCAGGTTGCTGAAGTCGCTCAGAAAGTGGCGAAAGAGGAGTATGGCCTGGACGTTGAACTGGTTACCTTTAACGACTACGTGCTGCCAAACGAAGCGCTGAGCAAAGGCGATATCGACGCCAACGCCTTCCAGCATAAACCGTACCTGGATCAGCAGATCAAAGATCGCGGTTACAAGCTGGTTGCTGCCGGTAACACCTTTGTTTACCCGATCGCAGGCTACTCCAAAAAAATCAAATCTCTGGACGAACTGCAGGATGGTTCTCAGGTCGCCGTACCAAACGATCCAACTAACCTCGGTCGCTCCCTGCTGCTGCTGCAGAAAGTGGGTCTGATCAAACTGAAAGAGGGCACTGGCCTGCTGCCAAGCGTGCTGGATATCTCCGAGAACCCGAAAAACCTGAAGATTGTTGAGCTGGAAGCACCGCAGCTGCCGCGTTCCCTGGACGATGCGCAGATCGCTCTGGCCGTTATCAACACCACCTACGCCAGTCAGATTGGCCTGACCCCGGCGAAAGACGGTATCTTCGTTGAAGACAAAGATTCCCCGTACGTTAACCTGATCGTTGTTCGCGAAGATAACAAAGACGCGGAGAACGTGAAGAAATTCGTTCAGGCTTATCAGTCTGACGAAGTGAACGAAGCGGCTAACAAAGTATTCAACGGTGGCGCAGTGAAAGGCTGGTAATCTCCTCAGTCTGTAATATCATTCAGGACGGGCGCAAGCCCGTCTTGTCATTTATACAGGCAACTGATTCAATAGCAGCCTGTTTTATTACTCACAGAGGAAATACTATGCGTGCTTTACCGATCTGTTTATTAGCACTCATGCTAAGCGGCTGTTCAATGCTAAGCAGATCCCCCGCCGAACCTGTGCAAAGCACGGCAACACCGAAGCAAGCAGAGCCTGCGAAAGTCAAAGCGCCACATCCTACACCGGTCAAAATCTATACCAATGCTGAAGAACTGCTGGGTAAACCGTTCCGCGATCTGGGCGAAGTGACCGGCGACTCCTGCCAGGCAACCAACCAGGACTCTCCGCCAAATATCCCGACGGCACGCAAGCGCATGCAGATCAACGCGTCACGCATAAAAGCCAACGCCGTGCTTCAGCACAGCTGTGAAATTACCAGCGGTACGCCGGGCTGCTATCGTCAGGCGATTTGCGTAGGTTCCGCGCTTAACGTTCCGGCGCAATGAGTGAATTTCAGTTTTCACAGATAGGCGTTATACGCTCGCCCTACAAAGAAAAGTTTGCCGTTCCGCGCCAGCCTGGTCTGGTCAAAAGCTGTAGCGGCGAACTGCACTTACTTCCGCCCTATAATCAGGCCGACGCGGTACGTGGCCTGGAGGGTTTTAGTCATCTCTGGGTATTGTTCGTCTTCCATCAAACGATGGAAGGCGGCTGGCGGCCGACCGTTCGTCCGCCGCGCCTTGGCGGCAATGCCCGGATGGGCGTCTTCGCCACGCGCTCGACGTTTCGCCCTAATCCCATCGGTATGTCGCTGGTTGAGCTAAAGGGTATCCGCTGCCAGAAAGAGCAGGTTGTCCTCGAGCTCGGTAGCCTGGATCTGGTTGAAGGCACGCCGGTGGTCGATATTAAACCCTACCTTCCCTTTGCCGAGTCACTGCCAGATGCCCGCGCCAGCTATGCACAGCAGGCCCCACAGGCCGATGTCGCCGTCTATTTTACCGACGCTCTCGCCCGCCAGCTGTCCTCGCTTGAGCAACGCCACCCGCATCTGGGCATCTTTATTCGCGATGTACTGGCGCAGGACCCGCGTCCGGCCTACCGTAAAGAGGAAGAGAGCGGGAAAACCTACGCCGTCTGGCTGCTGGATTTCAACGTGCGCTGGCGCGTTACCGAACACGGATTTGAAGTCTTTGCGCTGGAAGCGCGCTAATTTTATGCCTCTCTCTTTTGGCAACCCTACCAGGCTGATAAACTAAACCACTTTTTTGCATCAGGCTGGTCCTTCAGCCTGTTCCAATCGTTGAAACGGAACCGTAACAACATGCGTACTAGCCAATATCTGCTCTCCACCCTGAAGGAGACACCTGCCGACGCCGAAGTGATCAGCCACCAGCTGATGCTGCGCGCCGGGATGATCCGCAAGCTGGCCTCCGGGTTGTACACCTGGCTGCCGACCGGCGTGCGCGTCCTGAAAAAAGTCGAAAACATCGTGCGTCAAGAGATGAACAACGCCGGTGCTGTTGAGGTGTCGATGCCGGTGGTTCAGCCAGCCGACCTCTGGCAGGAGAGCGGCCGTTGGGAGCAGTACGGTCCCGAGCTGCTGCGCTTTGTCGACCGCGGTGAGCGTCCATTTGTGCTGGGTCCAACCCACGAGGAAGTGATCACCGACCTGATCCGTAACGAGCTGAGCTCTTACAAGCAGTTACCGCTGAACCTGTTCCAGATCCAAACCAAATTCCGCGACGAAGTACGTCCGCGCTTTGGGGTGATGCGCTCCCGAGAGTTCCTGATGAAAGATGCCTACTCTTTCCACACCAGCCAGCAATCGCTGCAGGAAACCTATGACGCCATGTATACGGCCTACAGCAAAATCTTCTCCCGTATGGGGCTGGATTTCCGCGCCGTTCAGGCAGATACCGGCTCTATCGGCGGTAGCGCTTCTCATGAATTCCAGGTTCTGGCGCAGAGCGGTGAAGATGATGTGATCTTCTCTGACAGCTCCGATTTCGCCGCCAACATCGAGTTTGCTGAAGCCCTCGCGCCGTCCACACCGCGCGCTGCAGCAACCGAAGCGATGACGCAGGTCGATACGCCGAATGCCAAAACCATCGCCGAGCTGGTTGAGCAGTTCAATCTGCCGATTGAAAAGACCGTGAAAACTCTGCTGGTGAAAGCCGTAGAGGGCAGCAGCTACCCGCTGGTTGCGCTGCTGGTTCGTGGCGATCACGAACTGAACGAAGTCAAAGCAGAGAAACTGCCACAGGTAGCCAGCCCGCTGACCTTTGCAACCGAAGCGGAAATCCGCGCGGTGGTTAACGCAGGCCCGGGGTCACTCGGTCCGGTTAATATGCCGATTCCTGTCGTTGTCGACCGTACCGTTGCCGCCATGAGCGACTTCTCCGCCGGTGCCAACATTGATGGTAAACACTACTTCGGCATTAACTGGGACCGCGATACGGCGACGCCGAAAGTTGCAGATATCCGTAACGTGGTTGCAGGCGATCCGAGTCCGGATGGTCAGGGTACGCTGCTGATCAAACGCGGTATCGAAGTGGGCCATATCTTCCAGCTGGGCACCAAGTACTCCGAAGCGCTGAAGGCCGCGGTTCAGGGTGAAGATGGTCGTAACCAGACGCTGACAATGGGCTGCTACGGCATCGGCGTAACGCGCGTGGTGGCGGCTGCCATTGAGCAGAACCACGACGATCGCGGCATTATCTGGCCGGACGCTATCGCCCCGTTCCATGTTGCTATCCTGCCGATGAATATGTACAAATCCTTCCGCGTGCAGGAGCTGGCTGAGAAGCTGTACGCTGAGCTGCGTGCGCAGGGTATTGAAGTGCTGATGGACGACCGTAAAGAGCGTCCGGGCGTGATGTTTGCCGATATGGAACTGATCGGTATTCCGCACACGATCGTTATCGGCGATCGCAACCTGGATACCGACGAGATCGAGTACAAATATCGCCGTAACGGTGAAAAGCAGATGATTAAGACCGGGGATATTCTTGATTACCTGGTCAAAGCCATCAAAGGCTAAGCCGATAAAAAATGCCTCGCACTGCGAGGCATTTTTCTTAAGAACGGCAGTCTTTCTGCGGTTCGAAGCGGCCAGGATTATCCGCCACCAGCGTTTTACCCGTTGTGTGCCGCGCGAAATGACCTTCTACCTCCAGCAGAATCGACTTACCTTCCGCTCCGCGTGCGGCGTCATAGCTCTTCACCAGCCGCCGATCGTCGGCAACGACAACGCGCTTTCCGGTTGCGCAGTCGGTAAAGGTCGCACCATTAGCGCCTTTCTGGAACATCCCGCGCATCGCCATTGGCGTTGTCGGCAGGCTCGCCTGCACTGGCTCCAGCGTGTAGTTAAACGAAGAGACTATTGGATTACCTTCGAGATCTAACATCTCCAGCGCCTCACCTTTAGCGCGGTAGTAGCGTTTCTCACCTTTACTATCGGTCAGCACCAGTTTATCCGCCGTACGTGCCCAACTGCCGTAGGAGGCGAATGAAGAGGGCTCTCCTTTACCGCCAAGGTAGTGCTCGTTCATCACCCAGCTGCCGTCCTTTTCCAGGAACAGCGAGGTTTCAATACCTTCGCAGTCCGCACAGGGTAATACGCTGCGCCAGCTTTGCTGCATCGGTTGTAATGTTTCCGACTGAACGGGTTGCAGAGTCTGGGTATCCGTCATGTTATTACAGCCCGGCAGCACAGTCAGTGCGACCAGCGCCGCCACTGCCACTATCGCTTTTTTCACGCGTTGTTCCTTCTCGTCGTCGGTTATGACTCCGTCGGGCGACGTACTCTGCCGCGCATCGATTTTACCGCCGACTTCTGCGATTTTTGCGTCAGCCGACGCTCTTTCGATGCGCGCGTGGGTCGCGTTGCCCGGCGACTTTTCTGTTCTGTCGTCAGCTCTTTAATCAGCGCCACCAGACGTGCAACCGCCGCCTCGCGGTTCATCTCCTGGCTGCGATATTCCTGGGCCTTAATAATCACCACGCCGTCTGCGGTAATCAAATGGTGGCTGACCTCAAGCAGGCGCGTCTTGTAATACTCTGGCAGGGCGGAGGCGCGAATGTCAAAGCGCAGATGAATCGCCGTTGAGGCTTTATTCACATGTTGACCGCCCGCCCCCTGCGCGCGAATCGCGGTGATTTCCAGTTCATCATCGGCAATCGCCACCGTTCGCGAAATCTCAATCATGCCTGAACCTGCCAGGGCGTCAGGTTCACTTCCAGATTTGTCTCTCCGTCTGATAACCAGATGATACCTTCCTGCAATGTCGCCTGCAGCGTCATGGTGCGGAATGCCAGGGCGCTAATCTGCGCCAGCTGCTCATCATCGAGATACCAGATAGTGAGATTACGGAACAATGCGAGTTTGCTCTGGTTTTGCTGCCACCAGACCTGCGCCGTGCGCTGGTTATAGGTAAACAGCGCCACCTCACCGGACTGGGAACAGGCTTTTTTCAGCCGACGTTCGTCCGGCAGGCCCAGCTCGACCCATAAATCGATTCCCAGATGATCGTTACGCAGCCAGATCTCCGGTTCATCTTCTGCGGAAAGGCCTCGCGTAAACTGCAGGCGCATATCGGCATATTTGATCCATGCCAGCAGGCGCAACATCATGCGTTCCTGAGTTTCAGAAGGATGACGGGCCAGCGTCAGGGAGGTCTCAAGAAACTGGTTACGATCCAGATCCGCCACGTTGACTACCGCTTTGTATATTGTCGCTTTTAACGCCATCGTACTGCTCCTGTTGATATTCGCCCCTATTGTAGCGAAACCGCAGGCAAAGCGCTGTCACGTTATGCGTCACTCATGCTGCTGATATTGCTTAAATGACTGTGGTATAGTCGCCTTGCTAAACAGAGTTAATCTTCGTAGGCTTATTTGTATCTCACGGTTAGGTCAGGTTACTGACAGGAGGCCATGTGGAACGCTATTGTGAGTTAATACGCAAGAGATATGCGGAAATAGCCAGCGGAGACTTAGGGTATATCCCGGACGCGCTGGGTTGCGTGTTGAACGTGCTGAATGAAGTGGCTGCGGATACCACCCTTTCAGAGTCGGTCAAGGAAAAGGCAGCCTATGCTGCCGCGAACTTACTGGTGAGCGATTATGTCAATGAATGATGCCTATCAACCCATCAACTGCGATGACTATGACAATCTCGAACTCGCCTGCCAGCATCACCTTATGCTGACGCTGGAGCTGAAAGACGGCGAAGTGCTTAAGGCCAGGGCCAGCGATGTACTGTCACGTAAAAACGTGGAGTACCTGGTGGTAGAAGCACCCGACGGCGCGCGCGAGCTCCGCCTTGATAAGATTGCGAGCTTTAGCCATCCTGAAATCGGCACCGTTGTGGTGAGCGAGTCCTGAATGACCTACGGGCAGTTATCCCCTCTGCCCGTCCCTTTCCCAGTTTAGCGTTACTCCCACCGTGTCCACCGCCTGACCTTCTCGCGTAATAAACACACCGGCCGCTGCAATCAGCGTCTCGCCGTAAAAAAGCAACGGCGTGGTATCGCGCTGCCAGGGGGCGATGCCCAGCTCCTGCCAGATTTTTTTCAGCTTGCGCCCGCCGTTGCGCCCGACAATATGCAGCATTCCCGGCGCGTTAAAACGGATCGACACCGTCTCGTGCTCGCGAGGTGGCCGCAGTTCCCCCCCGGCGCTCAGCCTGAGCACGCCCAGTCCGTCCGGCAGGGTAAGCGGAGAAGTGATATTCAGCCAGGGCAGCAGGGTTGCACGCAGCCCTGGCTGCGCTTTTACCCACCACAGCTGCTGCTGATAACGGCGAACGTCTCCGGTGCCCAGATGCAGGCAGGGCGCGGCATCCTCTCGGGCCAGCGCGACCTCCTGCCACAGCCGCTCCAGCCGCTCGCGAGACGGCATTGTCACTTCCTGCTGCGCCAGCCATCGGCGTAACAGGGCTGCCCGGCGTACAGCGCTCTTTTCCATCAGCGGTGCAATCGCCAGCGATCCCTGAGGAGAAATGAGTCCAGCCAGCTCTTCGGCAAGCAGCTCGTCCAGCAGCTGTTCCTGCTCCGCACAAAGAGAGGCGCTGCGGGCAGCCGCCCGCGAAAAGTGCGGCCAGCGCTGCTGTAACAGAGGCAGCACCCGCAAGCGCAGGAAATTACGATCGTAGCGATCGTCCTGATTACTTTCGTCCTCGATCCATTCAAGCCCATATCGCTGCGCGTGCGCCAGCAGCTTCTCTCTGGGCGTATTCAGCAGCGGGCGCAGCAGCCGCGTCGCGACAAAGGGAGAGTCCTCCGCCATTGCCGATAGCCCCGCCGGGCCACTGCCGCGCTTTAATGCCAGCAGCAGGGTTTCGCTTTGATCGTCGAGATGCTGGGCGGTGACCAGTACTTCAGCAGGCCGTAATGCCTCGCTAAAGGCCTGATAGCGTGCATGACGAGCATGGGCTTCAATACCCAGCCCTTCGTCGCGTAGGGTCACATACTCCACCTCCAGCGGCACCTGCCACCGGGCGCAGATCTGCTGGCAATGGGCAACCCAGGCGTCCGCATTCGAACTGAGTCCGTGGTGAATATGAATAGCCCGGACGCGAATGTCAGGCTGTTGCTCACGCCACAGCATCAGCAGATGTAGCAGCACGGTCGAATCAAGGCCGCCGCTGAAAGCCAGCAGAAAATGGCGGTGCGCGGTTATCGATGAGGCAAGGGATAGCGTTGTCATGAAGATGAAAGGTAACCGATCCTGCCCGGCACGTTACCGGGCATTCTCGGTGATGGCAAGCGTTACTGCTGATAAAGCTCCAGCGGCAGGCCGTCAGGATCGGCAAAAAACGTGAAGCGTTTATCGGTGAGCGCATCGACCCGAATACCCTCGCATTCTACGCCCTGTGCTTTCAGATGCGCGACTGCACTCTCGATATCCACTACGCTGAATGCCAGATGCCGCAGACCACAGGCTTCAGGATGGCTGGGACGCGCCGGCGGGAACGGGAATGAGAACAGCTCGATGACATACTGGCCGTTAAGCGCCAGATCGCCTTTCCACGAGTCGCGCTCGGCGCGATACACTTCAGACTGCAGCGTAAAACCGAGAATATCGCAGTAGAATGCCTTACTGCGCGCGTAGTCGGTGGCGATAATGGCGATATGGTGAACCTGTTTTAAACCCAGCATAGCCTCTCCTTTTCTGTTGTCTTCACGTTACCGGTGAAAACCCACAGCGTGCAAGGGGTCAGCCATTTTTTAGGACTCGCACCAGGTATGTTCCGTCCTCATTGCGCTTCGCGCCGTGAATGTCGGTTTCAAAGCCGGGATAATGACGACCTATGGAGCAAAGCATCAGCAGGAAGTCGAGCACCGCCCGGCTCTCCTCGGTAATCATCTCCCCAGGCATCAGCAGCGGCACGCCCGGTGGATACGGCAGGATCATACTCGCTGAGACGCGACCAGCCAGCTGTTCGATCTCAATGGTTTCGACCTCACCTTTGATCTGCCGCTGCCAGGCCTGATGCGGCGTCATTTTCATTTCCGGCAGCACGTCAAAAGCCTGCAGCATAAGGCGCGGCAGCTGGTGCTGCCGGATCAAACGATGGATCCCCTGCCCCAGATCCTGAATGCGCATATTGCGATAGAAATCAGGATCTTCCGCGTAAAGATCCGGCAGCATATTGCGCACCCGCAGATTGAGATCCCAGGCGCGCTTAAACTCCGTCAGACCACGTAGCAGGCTCATCGCCCGGGTTTTATCAATACCGATGCTGAACAGGAACAGCAGATTATAAGGGCCGGTTTTCTCCACGACCACACCGCGCTCATCAAGAAACTTCGCCACCAGCGCGGCAGGGATCCCTTCGTCGCTCATCACGCCCTGCTCGTCCATACCAGGCGTCAGGATGGTGACTTTTACCGGATCGAGGAACAGATGATCGACATCCGCCTCCGGAAAACCGTGCCAGGCTTCACCCGGTGCCACCGGCCAGCACTCTGCCTCGTCGATGGCTTCCGGCTGCCAGATATCGAAAAACCAGCCGTCGGACTCTTCCCGCAGGCGCTGAACCTCTTTACGGAAATGCAGCGCGCGCTCGACGGAGCGGTTAATCAGTCGCTTGCCCGGATTACCGCGCAGCATCGCCGCAGCCGTCTCTATCGACGCCACCAGCGGATAGCTCGGGGAAGTGGTGGTGTGCATCATAAAGGCTTCATTAAAGGTCTCTTCGTCATATCCCCCTTTAATATGGATCAGAGATGCCTGGGAAAACGCCGCCAGCATCTTGTGGGTCGACTGGGTTTCGAAGAAGACTTTTCCCGGCACCCGCTCACCGCTCATCCCGCTTTTACCCTGATAGATCGGGTGGAAGTGGGTATAGGGCACCCATGAGGAATCGAAATGGATCGAGGGAACATCGAGGGTAGATTTTATCCAGTTGGTGTTGTACAGCAGACCATCGTAGGTGGAGTTGGTGATTACCGCATGTACCGGCCAGCTGGCGTCGGACGTCTGCGTCACCTTCTGTTCAATACTGTCACGGGAGAACTCCCGGCGAGGGATCCCGCCGAGGATCCCCAGCGCATTGCGCCCGGGCTTGAGCCAGAGCGGCACGACGTCGCTCATCATCAGCAGATGCGCCAGCGATTTATGGCAGTTGCGGTCGATAAGCAACGTACTGCCGGCAGGCGCGGCGTACATTCCGACGATCTTGTTCGATGTCGAGGTGCCGTTGGTCACCATATAGCTCTGCTCTGCGCCAAAGGTACGGGCGATATACTCTTCAGCCTCCAGATGGGGACCGGTATGATCGAGCAGCGACCCCAGCTCGGTGACTGAGATCGACACGTCCGCTTTTAAGGTGTTCCCGCCGAAGAAATCATAGAACAGGCAGCCGACCGGGCTTTTCTGGTAAGCCGTACCGGCCATATGCCCCGGCGTGCAGAAGGTATACTTACCCTCTTTTACATAGGTAAAGAGGGTCCGGGTGAAGGGCGGCATAATGTTGTCGATATACTCGTTCGTGTACTGGCCGATGCGGTTGGCAATATCTTCGGCCACGCCCAGAGAGTATTCAAAAAACCACAGCGCCATGCGCATATCGTGGACGCTGACGTCCATCGTGGAGTGGGTATTGATAAAGGCGTAGAGCGGCAGGTATTCGTTAAGCTGGTTGATATCGCTGCAGAGATCGACGCTGTATTCATCCCAGTCGAAGATCACTCCGCAGATACGCGGGTTGTGTTCAATAAACTTCAGCAGGTCGGCGCTGTTTTGTGGCCAGATAATTTTGAACCCCTGCTGTTCCAGCGCAGCTTCCAGCTCCTTAATGGGTTCATCTTTGTAGTAGACCCCGTGCGGCCTCATGATGGCGATAATATTCACGCGTTCTTCCTGGAAAAAATTTTAGCTAATCATAGCCCAGCTAAATCGTAGGCATAAAAAAGCCACACCGCAGTGTGGCTTTTTCAGAATGCATGAGGCTATCAGGCGTAGCCGTAGCTCATCAGGCGCTGGTAACGACGGTTACGCAGGTCTTCTTTGCTCAGCACGTCGAGATCGGCCAGATCGGCCAGCAGCTGTGCTTTCAGTGAAGCCGCCACGGCTTCCGGGTTGCGATGCGCACCGCCCAGCGGTTCCGGGATCACGGTATCGATAAGCTTCAGCTCTTTCAGACGCGGAGCGATAATGCCCATTGCTTCTGCTGCCAGCGGAGCCTTGTCGGCGCTCTTCCACAGAATGGAAGCACAGCCTTCCGGGGAGATAACGGAATAGGTGCTGTACTGCAGCATATTCACTTTATCGCCCACGCCAATCGCCAGCGCGCCGCCGGAGCCGCCTTCGCCAATAACGGTGCAGATCACCGGCACGTTAAGACGAGACATTTCACGCAGGTTACGAGCGATCGCTTCGGACTGACCGCGCTCTTCCGCGCCAACGCCCGGATACGCGCCCGGGGTGTCGATAAAGGTGATAATCGGCATATTGAAGCGTTCGGCCATTTCCATCAGGCGCAGGGCTTTACGGTAACCTTCCGGCGCCGGCATCCCGAAGTTGCGGCGGATTTTTTCTTTGGTTTCACGGCCTTTCTGGTGGCCAATCACCATCACTGGACGGCCATCAAGACGCGCAATACCACCGACGATAGCTTTATCGTCAGCGTAAGCACGATCGCCGGCCAGTTCGTCAAATTCATCGAACGCCAGGCGGAGATAATCCAGGGTATATGGACGCAGCGGATGGCGTGCCAGTTGAGCGATCTGCCATGCACCGAGATCGGCAAAGATTTTGCGCGTCAGTTCTACGCTTTTTTCACGCAGACGATGCACTTCTTCGTCGATGTTAATATCCAGTTTTTCATCCTGACGGCTTACCGCTGTCAGAGAATCGATTTTCGCTTCCAGCTCTGCAATCGGCTGTTCGAAATCAAGGAAATTCAGACTCATAGTATTCCTGTATTAGTCAAACTCCAGTTCCACCTGCTCCGGGCCAATAAGACCACGCAGATCGTTGAGTAAACGATCGCTCGGAGAGACGCGCCAGCCTGCGCCAAAACGCAACCGCGCGCGCGCATCCGTCCTCTGATAATAGAGGTGTACTGGAATGGTTCCCGAACGGTGGGGTTCCAGAGACTGACGGAGTCGGTTTAAAAGCTGGTCATCAATTTGCCTGTCCGTCAGCGAGATAGCAAGTCCGCGAGCGTATTTTTCGCGGGCTTCGTCAATGTCCATAACTTCACGAGCCATCATTTTAAGCCCACCGCTGAAGTCATCAAAGCTGACCTGTCCGCTGACGATAAGTATGCGGTCTTTTTCCAGCAATTGCTGATATTTATCCAGTGCGTCGGTGAATAACATCACCTCCAGACGCCCGGAACGGTCATCCAGCGTACAGATGCCAATACGATTGCCGCGCTTGGTGACCATAACCCGCGCAGCAATAACGAGCCCCGCCGCCGTGGTCATCTTACCACGCTCGGTTGGATGCATGTCTTTCAGGCGATAGCCGCCGACATAACGCTCAATTTCTTTCAGATACTGGGTGATAGGATGCCCGGTCAAATACAGACCCAGCGTTTCCCGTTCACCGTCCAGCACCACCTGTTCCGGCCACGGCTGGCAGCTGGCGTAGGACTGCTCGACCACTTCCGGCTCATCTGCCAGCACGCCAAACATATCCGCCTGTCCAATTGCCTCGGCTTTCGCATGCTGATCTGCCGCTTTCAGCGCATCCGCCAGCGAATTCATCAGCGCAGCGCGGTGCGGCCCGAGGCGGTCAAACGCCCCGGACATAATCAGTTTTTCCAGCACCCGACGGTTCAGCTTTTTGGTATCGGTACGGGCGCACAAATCGAAAAGTTCGCGGAAATAGCCGCCGTTGTTACGCGCTTCGATAATAGCCTCGATCGGCCCTTCCCCGACGCCTTTGATCGCACCGATACCGTAGACGATCTCGCCCTCGTCGTTGACGTGGAAATGGTACAGCCCGGAGTTAATGTCCGGCGGCAGGATATTCAGCCCCATACGCCAGCACTCATCCACCAGGCCCACGACCTTCTCGGTGTTATCCATATCTGCGGTCATCACCGCCGCCATAAACTCGGCCGGATAGTGCGCTTTCAGCCACAGCGTCTGGTATGACACCAAAGCATAGGCAGCGGAGTGCGATTTATTAAATCCATAACCGGCGAATTTCTCCACCAGGTCGAAGATTTTCATCGCCAGCTCGCCGTCAACGCCGTTTTGCTTCGCCCCTTCTTCGAAGGTGCCGCGCTGCCTGGCCATCTCTTCCGGCTTTTTCTTACCCATCGCACGACGCAGCATATCCGCGCCGCCGAGGGTATAGCCAGAGAGCACCTGGGCAATCTGCATGACCTGCTCCTGGTACAGGATAATACCGTAGGTCGGCTCCAGTACCGGCTTGAGGCTTTCATGCTGCCACTGAACGTCCGGGTAAGAGATCTCTTCCCGGCCGTGCTTACGGTCGATGAAGTTATCTACCATCCCCGACTGCAGCGGCCCCGGACGAAACAGGGCCACCAGAGCGATCATATCTTCGAAGCAGTCAGGCTGCAGGCGCTTAATCAGATCTTTCATGCCGCGCGATTCAAGCTGGAAGACCGCGGTGGTCTCCGAGCGCTGCAGCATATCGAAACTTTTCTTATCGTCCAGCGGGATCGCCGCGATATCAATCGGTTCCAGGCCCTGTTTAGCCCGGCGTGGATTGATCATCTTCAGCGCCCAGTCGATGATGGTGAGCGTACGCAGGCCCAGGAAGTCGAACTTCACCAGCCCGGCGTATTCTACGTCGTTCTTGTCGAACTGGGTGACCGGATGCTGACCGGACTCATCGCAATAGAGCGGTGCAAAATCGGTAATTTTGGTCGGCGCGATCACCACGCCACCGGCGTGCTTACCGGCGTTACGCGTGACGCCTTCAAGCTTACGCGCCATATCGATTAGCGCTTTAACTTCTTCGTCGGCCTCGTAAATTTCCGACAGCTGCGGCTCTGCCTCAAAGGCCTTACCCAGCGTCATCCCCGGATCGGGCGGCACCAGTTTTGAAATTCTGTCGACGAAGCCGTAAGGGTGGCCCAGCACGCGCCCTACGTCGCGGATAACGGCCTTCGCCGCCATGGTACCGAAGGTAATAATCTGCGATACCGCATCACGGCCGTACATATCCGCTACGTGATCGATAACCTGGTCGCGTTTCTCCATACAAAAGTCAACGTCGAAGTCGGGCATCGACACACGCTCAGGGTTCAGGAAGCGTTCGAACAGCAGATCGAACTCCAGCGGGTCGAGGTCGGTAATTTTTAACGCATAGGCCACCAGCGACCCCGCACCGGAACCACGGCCAGGCCCTACCGGCACGCCGTTGTCCTTCGACCACTGGATAAACTCCATTACGATCAGGAAGTAGCCGGGGAACCCCATCTGGTTGATAACCTGGAGTTCGATATCGAGACGTTCGTCATACGCCGGGCGCTGCTTCAGCCGTATTTCGGCATCGGGGAACAGAAATTCCAGACGTTCCTCCAGGCCCTCTTTCGATTTCAGAACCAGGAAGTCTTCCGTGGTCATCTCGCCGGTCGGGAACTGGGGCAGGAAATACTCACCCAGACGGACCGTAATGTTACAGCGTTTGGCGATCTCGACCGAGTTTTCCAGCGCTTCCGGAATGTCGGAGAACAGCTCGCACATCTCGTCTTCGCTGCGCATATACTGCTGCGGCGAATAGTTGCGCGGGCGTTTGGGATCGTCGAGCGTAAAGCCATCGTGGATGGCAACGCGGATTTCGTGGGCGTCGAAATCGCCGGTTTCCAGGAAACGCACATCGTTAGTGGCCACCACCGGCAGCCCGCGCGCTTCCGCCAGTTCGACGGCGGCGTGAAGATAGCTCTCTTCATCAGGCCGACCGGTGCGGATCAGCTCCAGGTAAAAGCGATCGGCAAAATACTGCTGATAGAAATCAACGCACTGATCGACCATCGCGCTGTTACCGCGCATCAGGCTTTTACCGACGTCGCCCATCCGCGCGCCGGAGAGCAGGATCAGCCCTTCGTTCAGCTCAGCCAGCCACTCGCGGTCAATCCACGGCCCCTGCGCACCATAGCCGCGCTGATACGCGCGGGAAATCAGCAGGGTCAGGTTTTGATAGCCGGTATTATTGGCAGCCAGCACCGTCAGCTGGGTCATTTCATCGCCAAACAGCTCGCTCTGGACGTGGAAATCAGCGCCAACAATCGGCTTAATTCCTGCGCCATGCGCCGCTCCGTAGAACTTCACCAGGCCGCAGAGATTGGTAAAATCGACGATCGCCAGCGCAGGCATACCGAGGGCGGCCGCCTTTTTCACCAGCGGCCCGGTCTTTGCCAACCCATCGATCATGGAGTAGTCGCTGTGCACCCGAAGGTGTACGAAACGTGGTTCAGCCATTTTCAGAATCCCGCGTTACTTAATATCGTCCGCTCAGGACACCAGACCCAGCGCGCGTTTCACCGGACCAAAACTGCGCCGGTGGTGCGCCGTCGCGCCGTGCTCGGCCAGTCTTGCGAGATGAAAGGCTGTCGGATAACCTTTGTGCTGTGCAAAGCCATATTGGGGGAATGTTATATCCAGCGCGGCCATCTCCGCATCGCGGGTGACCTTTGCCAGAATCGATGCGGCGCTGATCTCAGCGACCCGGCTATCGCCTTTGACCACGGCCAGCGACGGCATCGGCAGCGCCGGACAGCGATTACCGTCAATTAATACGTATTCAGGTACGATACTCAGCCCGGCTACCGCACGCTGCATCGCCAGCATGGTGGCGTGAAGAATATTAAGCGCGTCGATCTCTTCCGGCTCCGCACGGCCAAGGCTCCAGCAAAGGGCTTTTTCCCTGATTTCATCGAACAGCGCCAGCCTGCGTTTTTCGGACAGTTTTTTGGAATCATTCAGGCCAACGATCGGCCTGCCAGGATCGAGGATCACCGCCGCAGTCACCACCGCACCGACTAAGGGCCCACGGCCAACTTCGTCGACGCCAGCAACCAGATGCGTGTGCGGATAAACAAATTCGATCATTGTGCTAACTCCAGTACGGCATCCGCCGCCTGCTCATCGGCATTGCAGCGGATCTGCTGATGCAGCTCGCGGAAAATTTCGTGCACCGCATTGCTGGTGTTGCCTCTTGCCAGCAGCGGCTCCAGCGCATTGGCAAGCTGCTGCGGCTTGCATTCATTCTGCAACAGCTCTTTGACCAGCTCGCGTCCGGCCAGCAGATTGGGCAGCGAAACGTAGTCGGTTTTCACCAGACGCTTCGCCAGCCAGAAGGTAAAGGGCTTCATACGATAGCCGACGACCATCGGGCACTTCGCCAGCATACACTCCAGCGCCGCCGTGCCCGAGGCCAGCAGCGCAGCATCGCTGGCGATCATTGCCTCACGCGCCATCCCATCCAGCAGATGAACACGAAGATCGGGCGCTACCTCGGCTTTAATCTGCTCAAACTGATCCCGACGCTTCGCGTTAACCAGCGGAACCAGCACTTCGAGGTCCGGATAGCGCTGACGCAGAAGTATCGCAGTGCGTAAGAAATCAGCGCTAAGCATCTCTACTTCGGCGCCACGGCTGCCCGGCAGCAGCGCGAGACAGTGGGCACCATGGTCGATCCCCAGCGTATCGCGCGCCGCGCTTTTATCCGGATCCAGCGGCATGGCATCGGCCATGGTGTGGCCGATAAAGCGGCAGGGTACGTTGAAACGATCGTAAAACGCTTTTTCGAAAGGCAGAAATGCGAGCACCAGATCGGTGGCTCTGCCTATTTTGAAAACGCGTTTCTGTCGCCACGCCCAGACGGACGGACTAACATAATGAATGGTACGAATGCCACGCTTCTTCAGGTTCCCTTCGAGGGTAATATTGAAGTCAGGAGCATCAATGCCGACAAAAACGTCCGGCTGCAGTTCGCTAAAGCGGCGGGTCAGATCGGCGCGGATATGCAGCAGGCGACGCAAGCGACCCAGCACCTCAACGATGCCCATAACCGCCAGCTCTTCCATTTCATACCAGGCTTCACAGCCTTCGGCCTGCATACGTGGGCCGGCAACGCCAACAAAGCGCGCATTGGGAACGCGTTCTTTGAGCGCACGGATAAGACCGGCACCAAGAATATCGCCGGAGGTTTCTCCGGCGACTAGGGCTATCGTTAACCGACGCGAATCGACCATTAACGAATCAGACCGCGCGTTGAGCGCCCGAAGAAGTCATAGAAAGGCTGAACTTCCGGGAACTGGGCGGCCAGTTCAGCGATTTCCGGCCTGGCTTCTTCCAGCGTTTTACCGCTGCGATACAGCTGCTTATATGCGTTACGAATTGCCGTAATCGACTCGCGGCTGAAGCCACGGCGTTTCAGCCCTTCGATATTCACCCCGAACGGCGTCGCATGGTTACCCTGTGCAATCACGTACGGAGGAACATCCTGCGCAACACCGGAGCAGCCGCCAACCATCACATGTGCACCAATGATGCAGAACTGATGGACTGCGGTCATGCCACCGATAATCACGAAGTCATCGAGGGATACGTGCCCCGCCAGCGTAGCATTATTGGCAAGGATACAGCGATTGCCAACCGTACAATCATGCGCAACGTGTGCGTTGATCATCAGCAGGTTGTCGCTGCCCACCTTCGTCACCCCGCCGCCCTGGGTCGTACCACGGTGAATGGTGACGCTTTCGCGGATGCGATTGCGATCGCCAATCTCCACGCGAGTCGGCTCACCAGCATATTTCAGATCCTGGTTAACTTCCCCGATGGAGGCGAACTGATAAATCTCATTGTCACGGCCAATTTTAGTGTGTCCGTTAACGACAACGTGGGACTTCAGTACGCTTCCTTCACCGATTTCAACGTTTGGTCCGACAATACAGAACGGGCCAATATGGGTGTTAGCGCCAATAACAGCGCCATCTTCCACAATAGCGGTTGGATGAATAAAGGCGGTTTTATCAATCACGTATCAGGCCTCCCGGCTACGCGCGCACATCATCGTAGCTTCACAAACAACTTTACCGTCAACCAGCGCCACGCCTTTAAAGCGGGTCAGGCCGCGGCGCGTTTTCTCAAAGGTGACTTCCATAATCATCTGATCGCCTGGCACCACCGGACGCTTAAAGCGCGCTTCGTCGATACCTGCGAAGTAGTAGAGTTCACCCGGCTCCAGTTTGCCGACGCTTTTAAACGCCAGAATACCGGTAGCCTGTGCCATTGCTTCCAGAATCAAAACGCCCGGGAAAATAGGTTTCCCCGGGAAGTGCCCCTGGAAAAACGGCTCATTTACCGTAACGTTTTTTACTGCGCGCAGAAAACGACCTTCTTCAAAATCCAGCACGCGATCGACCAGTAAGAACGGGAAACGGTGCGGCAGAAGCTCAAGAATCTCTTCAATGTGCAGAGTATGAGTGTCAGTAGTCAAAATACTCTTCCTGTCAAAATATACTAAAAGACAATAATAACACGGCCCGCGGCAATCTCAGAGATGCCAGCAGGCCGGGGAATGCAAACATGTCGCGGTAATTATTGGTCTTGTTGATTGATCTTGCGTTCTACTGCTTTGAGACGCTTGCTCATATCATCAATGTTCATTACCAGGGCAGCGGTTTTACGCCACACCTTGTTTGGCTGCAGCGGAATACCGGAGGAGTAGACGCCAGGTTCTGTAATCGGGCGCATCACCATGCCCATTCCGGTTACCGTCACCTTGTCGCAAATCTCCATATGCCCGTTAATCACGCTGGCTCCGCCAATCATGCAGTAACGGCCGATTTTCAGGCTGCCTGCCATAATCACGCCGCCGGCGACTGCGGTATTGTCGCCAATCACGACGTTATGCGCAATCTGGCACTGATTATCAATAATGACGCCATTACCGATAATGGTGTCATCGAGCGCACCACGATCAATCGTAGTACAGGCACCGATTTCGACACGATCGCCGACGATCACCCGCCCGAGCTGGGGTATTTTCACCCAGTTACCGCGATCGTTCGCATAACCAAAACCGTCAGAACCGATAACGGTTCCGGACTGAATCAGACAATTTTCACCGATCTCAATCTCATGGTAAACGCTAACGTTAGCCCACAGACGACTACCGGCGCCAATTTTGGAGTCTTTGCCGACGAAACAACCGGCACCAATCACCACGTTATCGCCGAGGGTAACCCCGTATTCGATCACCGCATTGGCGCCGATCGACACGTTATTACCCAGCGTGGCCGATGCATCAATTACCGCACTCGGGGCAATGTTTTGTGCAGGCACAGGCGTGGTATCAAGAATTTGAGCCATGCGGGCGTAGGTCAGATACGGATTTTTTACTACCAGTGCCGCGCCCTGGACGAAAGGCAAATCGTCTGCGGTCATGACGACGGCGGACGCCTGGCACGCGGCTAGGTGTTCACGGTACTTAGGATTGACCATGAACGTAATTTGACCTTCTTTAGCAGACTGCATGGACGCAACGCCGGTGATGACGATATCACCATCACCGTGTAATTCTGCATCCAACTGCTGCGCTAAATCAGACAGTCGAATTGAAGGCATTACTTATTTAACCTGTTTCAGCACATCAGCAGTGATGTCTTTCACGTCGCTGCTGTTGAAGGCAACGGTGTTAGCATCAACAACCAGATCAATATTCTGATCGTCAGCCACTTTTTTCACGGCAGCCTGGATACGGGTAACCAGTTTGCCACGCTCTTCGTTAGAACGACGGGCACGATCCTGCTCGAACTGCTGCGCTTTCTGACCAAACGTCTGGCGCTTAGCCATCACGTCTTTCTCAAGGCTGCTGCGCTCGCTGGCTTTCATGGTAGAACCATCACGCTGCAGACGCTGCATTTTGGATTGCAGATCGGTTTCCATGCCCTGCAGTTCGCTGGCACGGCCTTTGAACTCGTTTTCCAGGGTGTTGGATACGCCCGTTTTCTGCGCGACCTGCTGGAACAGGCTACCCATGTTAACAATCGCAATTTTGTCTGCCGCCTGCGCGGAGGTTGCCATTGCTAAACCAAGACCTGCAGCTAATAACCACTTTTTCACAATAAACTCCTCACCATCCCATTTGTACCCGCAGGTACCGTTCTTTGCGGACTTTCGGGCCGCTACGGACCCGTAAAGTCGTCGCTACACTGCATCAGCAATCCGTTGCAGAGGACAATTACCAGGTTTTACCAATGTTAAACTGGAATTGTTCCGCTTTGTCGCCATCATACTTCTTGTACGGCTGGGCATAGGAGAAGACCAGCGGTCCTAATGGAGACATCCATTGCAACGCGATACCGGCAGACATACGAATGTTGCTCGGATCGCTGTAGTCAGGAATACCTTGAGCCTTCATCTGGGCGGTATTCTCCCAGTTTGTATCCCAGACGGTACCCATATCCCAGAAGAAGGAGGTACGTACCGAGTTGGCATACTTATCGCTGACGAACGGCGTCGGCACGATCAGCTCGGCGCTGACCACACCCATCGCGTTACCGCCCACCGCATCATCGGAGCTACAGACTGAACCCGCAATCGTATTGTTACAGTTACTCTGGCTGTTACCGCCGTAGTACACCGCTTTCGGACCAATGTTATTGGACTGGAAGCCGCGCACGGAGCTGGAACCACCGGCATAGAAGTTCTCATAGAACGGCATCTCTTTGCCGCCCAGGCCATCACCGTAGCCCCAACGGGTGCGGCCCAGCATGACCCACTTCTCATCTTCATCGATCGGGAAGTAGGAGGCTGAATCCAGCGTGACCTTATAGAACTCGTTATCGGAACCCGGAATCGTCACCTTCCCGTTCAGGTTAACGCGTGAACCTTTCGTCGGGAAGTAGCCACGGTTCAGGTTATTGTAGGTCCAGCCGTAGTTAAAGGTGAAGTCATCCGCGGTGAAGCCGTTGTCGTCTGACGCGATATTCATCGTCTGACCGATTGAGTCCAGATAGCGCTTCATTGCAATCTGCGGTTCCATTTTGGACAGATCGTTATGCACGTAACCCAGACCAACGCGCAGCGAGTTGTACTCGTTGATCGGAAAGCCGAGGGTACCGTCCGCACCATAGCTCTGGTTGGTGTAGGTCGACAGATCTGCGTCGTCAGCTTTGAAGTTGTTGTAGAAAATACGCCCTCCCAGGCTCACACCGTCAACCGTAAAGTACGGGTTGGTAATGGAGAATTCTGAGTAGGTCTGGTAGTCATTTTTGGTGCCGTTGATGCCGACAGAATAACCGGTACCTAACCAGTTATCCTGCTGTACGCCCACCTGGAAGCTCACGCCACTTTCAGTACCGTAGCCGATACCAAAGTTAAAGCTACCGGTATTACGCTCTTTCACCTTGTAAACAACGTCAACCTGATCCGGGCTGCCGGAGACACGCTGAGTGTCCACGTCTACCGTTTCAAAGTAGCCAAGACGGTTCAGACGCTCTTTACCCTGATCGACCAGGTCGCTGCCCAACCAGGCACCTTCCATCTGACGCATTTCGCGGCGCAGAACAGCGTCCTTCGAGGTGTCGTTACCTTCGAAGCGAATTTTACGCACGTAATAGCGGTTACCGGCATCCACGTTGACATGCAGCTTCACCGTCTTGTCAACGTCATTGATTTCCGGCTGCGACTGCACGCGCGGATAAGCATAGCCATAGCGGCCCAGAAGCTTTTTAATATCGTCTTCCATACGGGTCACCCTGGTACCGTTATACAGCTCACCCGGCTCGATTTTAGTCAGCCCTTCGATTTCCGCAGAGTGACCGGCCAGGTTGCCGCTAACCTGAACGCCGGACAGCTTGTACTGCTCGCCTTCAGTAATGTTAACAGTGATATAGATACCTTTTTTATCCGGCGTCAGGCTGACCTGCGTCGAATCGATATTGAAGCGAGCATAGCCGCGATCCAGGTAGTAGCTGCGCAGGCTTTCGAGATCGCCCGCCAGTTTTTGTTTCTGGTATTTACGGTCTCCCACTACGTTCCACCACGGCACTTCGTCGCGCAGCTGGAAGCTTGAAATGAGTTCTTCGGTGCTGAAGGCATGGTTACCAACAATGTTGATCTGCTGGATCTGCGCCGAAACGCCCTCCTGGAAGACCAGCTTCAGGTCAACGCGGTTACGCGGCAGCGGCGTCACCACAGCTTTCACGCTGGCGCTGTATTTGCCCACGCTGTAGTAGAAGTCTTCCAGACCTTTCTCGATATCAGCAAGCGTGGTGCGGTCGAGGGATTCCCCTACTCGCACGCCGGAAGCTTCGAGGTTCTGCTTGAGCATGTCATCCTTCACCGATTTATTACCGGAGAAAGTGATGCTGGCAATGGTCGGGCGTTCTTTCACCTGAACCAGCAGCGTCTCACCGTCGCGCAGCACGCGAACATCTTCGAAGTTACCGGTAGCGAACAGCGCGCGAATGGTGTTACTGATGTCTTCATCATTCACCGTGTCGCCCTGACGCACAGGCATACTGAGTAGGGCCGCACCAACGGCAACACGCTGCAAGCCTTCGAACTGTATGTCCTTGACTACGAAGCCATCTGCACCGTATACGGTGGCGCTGCTAAACAGCAGCGACGCTATGAGCAACTTTTTCATCGCCATCGTTATTATGCGTTCTTCCTAACACCCTCGCTTACAGCCGAGAGAAATCATTGAAAAGTGCAAGCCCCATTAACAGCACCAGCAGTATTGAGCCAATGCGATAACTAAAGTCTTGAACTCGCTCGGATACCGGCCCGCCTTTCAGCTTTTCAACCGCCAAAAAGAGCAGATGCCCCCCGTCGAGGACGGGTAACGGAAACAGGTTGATAATCCCCAGATTCACGCTAATTAAAGCGAGAAACATCAGATAGTAAATCAACCCAAATTCCGCCGACATTCCCGCTCCCTGGGCGATCGAAATCGGCCCACTGAGATTGTTCAGTTTTACGTCGCCGGTGATTAATTTCCCCAGCATGGTCACCGTCAGCTTCATCAGCTGCCAGGTTTTATCCGTAGCCTCCGCAATCGCGCTAAACGGACCATACTGGCGTACTGTCTTGTACTCGTCCGGCAGTGGGATCACCTTCGGCACAACGCCTGCGAACCCTTCTGCCTTGCCGCCACCGAGTTTTGTATCCGGTATCAGCGTTAAAGACAAGGGACTTCCCTGCCTTTCAATCTCCAGCGCCAGCGGCGTTCCCGGATTGTCACGTACTAACGCCACAAAGGTCGCCCACTGAGTTAGCGACTGACCATCGACTTTAACGATCCTGTCGCCAGCTTGCAAACCCGCTTTTTGTGCGGCTGAATCAGACTGTATTTCTGTCAGTACCGGTTCAAGCTGCATTCCGCGCGGGCGGATACCCAACGCGGATACCGGATCTTCCTTGTCGGGTTCAAACGTCCAGTTATGTAAATCCAGCACTTTATCCTGACGCTGATTGCTACCGAAAGGGGCCAGCGTCAGCGTTGCGCGCTCATCGCCAATCTTCGACACGAGCTGCAGACGCACAGCATCCCAGTCAGGCGTTTCGATACCGTCAATTGCTTTAAGTTCCGTGCCAGGCGTAATTTGTGCGCTTGCGGCAATCGAATTGGGGGTTATTTCACCAACAACCGGACGCACGCCAGGGACACCGATGATAAACACCAGCCAGTAAGCAACAATCGCAAAGAGGAAGTTAGCTATCGGTCCCGCCGCGATAATCGCCGCGCGTTGACCGACCGTTTTATTGTTGAACGCGTAGTGACGCAGTTCGGGGGCAACAGGTTCCGCACGCTCATCGAGCATCTTCACGTAGCCGCCCAGCGGGATCAGAGCGATAACAAACTCGGTGCCGTGTTTATCAACACGGCGCCACAGGGATTTGCCAAAGCCGATAGAGAAACGCTCGACGCGCACGCCGCAGCGACGAGCAACCCAGAAATGGCCAAATTCATGCACGGTGATCAAGACACCCAGCGCAACGATGAATGCAGCCAGATTCCAGAGAATGCTCAGCATAAAACCTTCCGTCAAATCGTCCTGAAGACTAACAATAGCAGGCAGGCAAAGACCGGCACCGCAGCCGTCAGGCTGTCAATACGGTCAAGAATACCGCCGTGTCCTGGGATCAGATGCCCGCTGTCTTTAATACCGGCTTCACGCTTAAACATACTTTCAGTGAGATCGCCAAGCACCGAAGCCAGCGCCGCAACAATCGAGCAGATCAGTAGTGTCATCGGTGCAACCGCGAGATCGGCCCACAAACCGTAGATCCACGAAATCACCGCAGCGGTAAGCAGCCCACCGATAAAACCCTGCCAGGTTTTTCCCGGCGACACTTTCGGTGCCAGCTTGTGTTTACCGAACAGCTTACCAAACATATAGGCCCCGGAATCCGCGCCCCATACCAGAATCATCACGTACAGGAGCCAGATAGCACCGCTGTAGTGGTTTTCATCATAATGCCAGGCGCGCAGTGCGACCATTCCCCAGAAGAAAGGAACAATGGTCAGCAGGCCAAAAATCAGCCGCAGCGTCTTTGAATGCCGCCAAACGGCCGCCGAAGAGGGATAGAACAACACCAGAAACAGCGCAGCAACCCACCAGACCAGCGATGCCCACAGCGACCACTCCACCACCGGCTGATGCAGGTTATGGTGATATTCCGGCAGCGAAAACAGCATCAGGGCCAGTAACAGGCCACAAAGTACCGCCAGCCATACCCGCTGAGTGCGTGAGCTAAAGCCGCTCAGTTGACCCCATTCCCACGCGGCCAGCATACAGACCACCAGCGTCAGAATAGCGAAGCCCGCCGGCGGTAACATAAACAGCGCGGCGATAACGACGGGTATTAATACAAAAGCAGAAATCAGGCGATACTTCAGCAAGAGCAACCCCCATCAGGCTTTTTCGCCACCAGGCTCGGTGCCGCCGAAACGACGCTCTCGATTAGCAAAGGCATTCAGCGCACCTTCAAAGTCTTGTTCATCAAAATCGGGCCAAAGAACATCCGTAAAGTAAAGCTCGGCATAGGCAATTTGCCAAAGCAGAAAGTTACTGATTCGATGCTCTCCCCCTGTCCTAATTACTAAATCTACGGGAGCCAGTTCGTGCATACAGATTTGCTTGCTCAGCATCTCTTCATCAATGAGATCCGGACGAAGTAATCCTTCCTGTACCATTGCAGCCAGCTGCTGCACTCCCTGAATAATATCCCAACGCCCGCCATAATTCGCGGCAATATTGAGAGTTAACCCAGTATTATTCTGCGTCAACGCCTCCGCTTTGCGAATGCGCTCCTGCAAACGTGCATTAAACCGGCTAACGTCGCCAATGACACGCAGGCGAACATTGTGGCGGTTCAGGCTTTTCACTTCGCTGTCAAGCGCCCAGACAAACAGTTCCATCAGCGCGCTGACTTCCTGCGGCGGACGATTCCAGTTTTCACTGCTAAAGGCGTACAGAGTTAAGGCATCAATGCCGTTGTTGGCAGCAAAAGAGACGGCACGACGGACCGACTTCGCCCCTGCTTTGTGCCCAAAGGCGCGAATCTTCCCCTGTCGCTTTGCCCAGCGACCATTGCCATCCATGATAATCGCCACATGACGACAACCGTGTGCAGGCAAACTTTCGCTTAATGGTTGGTTAGCAGACAACATAACGCGTTTTAGTCCATGAAAAGGATTTGGCGGTATTCTGGAATACCAGACTGCATAGCCTCTACGTAAAAAAGCCGTGTAAACCACGGCTTACCTGACCCCGAACCGGTATCAGGTGGCGCAGACTATATCATTGAAGCCTGAGGCTAACAAATATCACCACCGCGAGTGATGGGATAATCATCAGCCTACGATATGCATCACCTGCTTACGCGCAAGTTCGCGCGCCAGCGCATCGATAGCCATTACATCCTCAACGCTTTGCGGTTCTGGCGCATCAAGTTGCTCCAGCACGGCAAGGTTTAGTGTCGCAATATCGGTAAAGCGAATACCCGACGCAAGGAATGCAGCAACCGTCACCTCATTGGCTGCATTCAGCGCCGTAGTGGCTGCCTGCCCCTTATCGAACGCATCCATCGCCAGTTTCAGGCAAGGGTAGCGTGCATAATCCGGTGCGGCGAAACTCAGGTTGCTTAGCGAACAGAAATCCAGTGGCTTCACACCTGACGGTACCCGACGGGGCCAGGCCATGGTATGCGCGATTGGCGTGCGCATATCCGGCTCGCCCAGCTGCGCCAGGACGCTGCCATCCTGATAACGCACCATAGAGTGGATAACCGACTGGGGATGAATCAGAACGTCCATCTGTTCAGCTGAGGCATTAAACAGCCAGCGGGCTTCAATGTATTCCAGACCTTTATTCATCATGGTGGCTGAATCGACGGAGATTTTTCGCCCCATCGACCAGTTCGGATGCCGACAGGCCTGGTCCGGCGTCATTGTCGCCAGTTCAGACAGTGCGGTTTCGCGAAAAGGGCCACCAGACCCGGTAAGCAAAATCGATGTTACGCCGTTCTGCTCCAGATCAGCGTATCCCAGCTTATGCTGAATTGTTTCCGGCAAACTCTGAAAAATCGCGTTATGTTCGCTATCGACGGGAAGAAGACGGGCTCCGCTATGCCTGACCGCCTCCATAAACAGGCGTCCGCAGGTGACCAGAGACTCTTTATTCGCCAGCAGCACCGTTTTACCGGCGCGAATCGCCGCCAGCGTCGGCAGTAACCCTGCCGCGCCAACAATGGCCGCCATCACCTGATCGACGTCGTCCAGCGCGGCCATCTCGCAGGCCGCCTGCTGGCCGCTCAGCACGTCCGTACGGCTACCGTGCTGCTGCAGAATGGCGCTCAGCTCGCGCGCGCACTGCGCGTCGTCCATTACCGCGTAGCGCGGCGTAAATTCCAGACACTGTTCCGCCATACGGCTGACGTTGCGGCCCGCGACCAGCGCGATAACCGAGAACCGATCCGGGTTATGCCGGACAACGTCGAGAGTGCTACAACCGATCGATCCGGTTGAGCCAAGCACAGTTAATTGCTTCATTGTCTATCCCAATGCGTATTCGCAGGATAAAAAGCAAAACGCCGCCAGCAAAAATCCGGGAGGATCTCTCTGTACGGCGTTTCAGATAATACAGCCGCACTCCGGCGACTGTACTGTGCGAAGAATCAGAACTGCATCAGTTCCGCTTCTTTCTCTGCCAGCGCCGCATCAATTTTCTTGATAGCCACGTCGGTCATTTTCTGCACGTCATCCTGAGAACGACGATCGTCATCTTCGCTGATCTCTTTATCTTTCAGCAGCGCTTTCACTTTATCGTTCGCATCGCGACGCACGTTACGCACGGATACGCGCCCCTGCTCGGCTTCACCGCGCACGACTTTGATCAGATCTTTACGACGCTCTTCAGTCAGCGGCGGCAGCGGAACACGGATATCAGTACCGGCAGAACTTGGGTTCAGGCCCAGGTCAGACGCCATGATGGCTTTCTCAACGGCCGGTCCCATAGAACGATCGAAGACGTTGATTTTCAGGGTACGGGTATCTTCTACCGTCACGCTCGCCAGCTGGCGCAGCGGCGTAGGGGTACCGTAATATTCGACGACAATGCCATCCAGCAGGCTGGGAGAAGCACGGCCTGTGCGAATTTTGCTGATTTGGTTTTTGAACGCTTCTACGCATTTTTCCATGCGTACTTCAGCATCTTTTCTGATATCGCTAATCACGTTACGAATCCTTGAAAACTGGTCTCAGGCAGACCATAGGCTTACACACCGGCTAAAGGTGCGCTAAGTATAGTCCCGTTTAATCCACAGCACCGTTAAAGGTGCCAGGTAAGAGACGCGAAAATTAAAGCGGAATCTTACCTGTATTTATCGCTCACGGAAATTATTCCGTAATCAAAGTGCCTTCTTTTTCGCCCATTACGACGCGACGTAGTGCCCCAGGCTTATTCATATTGAAGACGCTAATCGGCAGTTTATGGTCGCGAGCAAGCGTAAAGGCGGCAAGATCCATCACTTTCAGCTCTTTATCCAGCACTTCGCTATAGGTAAGCTGATCGTACATAGTTGCAGAAGGGTCTTTTGCCGGATCTGCGGTAAACACGCCGTCCACTTTCGTCGCCTTCAGTACCACGTCGGCTTCGATTTCGATGCCGCGCAGGCATGCTGCGGAGTCAGTGGTAAAGAACGGGTTGCCGGTACCGGCAGAGAGGATCACGACGCGGTTGTTGCGCAGCAGGCTAATCGCCTCTGCCCAACTGTAGTTGTCGCAAACGCCGTTCAGAGGAATAGCGGACATCAGGCGAGCGTTCACATAGGCGCGGTGCAGCGAATCACGCATCGCAAGACCGTTCATCACGGTGGCCAACATCCCCATATGGTCGCCCACAACGCGGTTCATTCCCGCTTTCGCCAGACCCGCTCCACGGAACAGGTTGCCCCCACCAATCACCACACCAACCTGAATACCCAGTTCAACCAGTTCTTTGATTTCCTGTGCCATACGGTCAAGTATGCTTGCGTCAATACCGAAGCCTTCCGATCCCTGCAGCGCTTCACCACTTAACTTGAGGAGAATGCGTTTGTAGACGGGTTTTGCATTGGTAGCCATGTTTCTTTCCTGAGACAGTCAACAAGTGAGATGGGTTAATTCTGGCGACATGATACGTCGCACATCAGCGCGGGCAATATAGCCTTTAACTGAATTTACTTCTGAGGAGTGCAAAAAGAAGCCGCCCTCAGGCGGCTCCTTTTCAGCAATTAAGACTGCCTGGACATCGCAGCAACTTCAGCTGCGAAATCAGTCTCAACTTTTTCGATGCCTTCGCCCACTTCGAAGCGGATGAAGTTAGTCACGTCAGCGTTGTGCTCTTTCAACAGCTGGCCAACGGTTTTGCCTGGTTCCATAACGAAAGGCTGACCGGTCAGGGAAACTTCGCCGGTGAATTTCTTCATGCGGCCTGCAACCATTTTCTCAGCGATTTCTTTCGGCTTACCGGACTGCATCGCGATGTCCAGCTGAACCTGGTACTCTTTGTTTACCACTTCAGCAGACACGTCTTCCGGCTTAACGAATTCCGGCTTGCTTGCTGCAACGTGCATTGCCAGCTGCTTAACCAGTTCTTCGTCAGCGCCTTTAGCGGCAACCAGAACGCCGATGCGAGCACCGTGCTGGTAGCTACCCAGAACGTCGCCTTCCAGGGAAGCAACGCGACGGATGTTGATGTTCTCACCGATTTTAGCAACCAGGGCAACACGCTCTTCTTCGAACTGTGCTTTCAGAGCTTCAACGTCAGTGATTTTGCCAGCAACGGCAGCATCCAGAACCTTGTTAGCGAATGCCTGGAAACCAGCATCTTTCGCGACGAAGTCAGTCTGGCAGTTAACTTCCAGAATCACTGCGTAGTTGCCGTCGATCTTAGTGATGATCACGCCGTCAGCAGCAACGTTGCCTGCTTTTTTCGCCGCTTTGATAGCACCAGATTTACGCATGTTCTCGATTGCCAGCTCGATGTCGCCGTTGGCTTCGGTCAGCGCTTTTTTACAGTCCATCATGCCTGCGCCGGTACGCTCGCGCAGCTCTTTTACCAGGGATGCGGTAATTTCAGCCATTCTTAAATCCTCGGAAGATTTGACCCGCCCGGCGTAATAAACCAGACGGACTAAAAGTGAAAAAGGGGCCATAAAAAGGCCCCTAACCAAACGTGTTACTACCTGGTCATATCCCGATAAATCGGGATATTTAAGGGGGCTCTTAAGAGCGTGCCTTATTACTCAGCTTCGACGAAGCTTTCTTCAGCCTGAGTAGCCAGGTCAGAAGAGCGACCTTCACGAACGGTTGCAGCAACTGCATTCAGGTACAAGCTAACAGCACGGATTGCATCGTCGTTACCCGGGATAACGAAGTCAACACCGTCCGGATTGGAGTTGGTATCAACGATAGCAAATACCGGGATACCCAGGTTGTTTGCTTCTTTGATAGCGATGTGCTCGTGGTCTGCATCGATAACGAACAGTGCGTCCGGCAGGCCGCCCATGTCCTTGATACCACCCAGGCTGTTTTCCAGCTTGGCCAGCTCACGGGTGCGCATCAGCGCTTCTTTCTTGGTCAGCTTGTCGAAAGTACCGTCCTGAGACTGAGTTTCCAGGTCTTTCAGACGTTTGATTGACTGACGAACGGTTTTCCAGTTAGTCAGCATACCGCCCAGCCAGCGATGGTTCACGAAGAACTGATCGCAGCTCAGAGCAGCTTCTTTCACCGCTTCGCTTGCAGCGCGTTTGGTACCAACGATCAGGATCTTACCTTTACGGGAAGCGATCTTGTTCAGCTCAGCCAGGGCTTCGTTGAACATCGGTACGGTCTGCTCGAGGTTGATGATGTGAACCTTGTTACGTGCGCCGAAGATGAAAGGCTTCATTTTCGGGTTCCAGTAACGGGTCTGGTGACCAAAGTGAACACCAGCCTTGAGCATGTCGCGCATGGAAACAGTAGCCATGTTTAAAACCTCTATAGATAAAGTTGGGGTTATGCCTCCACGTATCCCATATTACCGACCCCAAAGGGCACCCCGGAATATGTGTCGATACGTGTGTGTAATTACACAAAGTGAGATTTGCGCCCCGGTATCCTGGTATGGATCCGGAGTCCGGCGCGCTTTATACCACAAATATGCACCAGACTCCAACAGTTGTTGGCACGATGTGCGCTCAGCGATTCTCAATTTGGCAGGCTGCCCGCCGGGCTGATACCATTGGCGGTACTTAACACAATTATTGTCGAAAAATCGACCCTGCTGGACTGAATCCATGGCAATCTCTATCAAGACCCCTGAAGAAATCGAAAAAATGCGCGTCGCAGGCCGCCTGGCCGCTGACGTTCTGGAAATGATCGAACCCTTCGTCAAGCCCGGCGTCAGCACTGGCGAGCTGGACCGTATCTGCAACGACTATATCGTTAACGAGCAGCAGGCCGTATCCGCCTGTCTCGGCTATCATGGCTTCCCGAAATCCGTCTGTATCTCCATTAATGAAGTGGTGTGCCACGGTATTCCTGACGACGGCAAGCTGCTGAAAGATGGCGATATCGTCAATATCGACGTCACCGTCATTAAGGACGAGTACCACGGTGACACCTCGAAGATGTTTATCGTCGGCAAACCGACCATCCTCGGCGAGCGTCTGTGCCGTGTGACCCAGGAGAGCCTCTATCTGGCGCTAAAAATGGTTAAGCCGGGCATCCGCCTGCGCACCATCGGCGCGGCTATCCAGAAATTTGCCGAAGGCGAAGGCTTCTCCGTGGTACGTGAATACTGCGGACACGGCATTGGCCGCGTCTTCCATGAAGAACCGCAGGTGCTGCATTACGATGCGGACGACGGTGGCGTAGTGCTGCAGGCGGGCATGACCTTTACCATCGAACCGATGCTCAATGCCGGTGATTACCGTATCCGTACCATGAAAGATGGCTGGACGGTGAAAACCAAAGACCGAAGCTTGTCTGCGCAGTACGAGCATACTATTGTGGTAATCGAAAACGGCTGCGAAATAATGACGTTGCGAAAGGATGACACCATCCCCGCGATACTCACGCACAACGAATGACAGGAAGCCGGCAAGCGCCGGCTTTTTTATTGGTAATAGCTTTCTCTTATGGGCGGTGCCTGATGAGCCACACTTTACCCGAGCAGTATGCCAATACCGCACTCCCCTCTCTTCCAGGCCAGCCTGATAATCCGGGCGTCTGGCCGCAGGAAACGCTGAACTGCGCGGGGATTAAAGCCCATCTCGAAACCTTTCAGCACTGGCTGGGTGAGGCCTTTGATAACGGTATCTCGGCGGAGCAGCTGATTGATGCCCGCACTGAATTTATCGATCAGCTACTGCAGCGGCTGTGGATCGATGCCGGTTTCGGCCAGCTCAGCGATGTAGCGCTGGTTGCGGTCGGTGGCTACGGACGCGGCGAGCTGCATCCACTCTCCGATATCGACCTGCTCATTTTAAGCCGCACAAAGCTGCCGGATGTGCAGGCACAGAAAATCGGCGAACTGCTGACGCTGCTGTGGGACATCAAGCTCGAAGTTGGCCACAGCGTCCGTACACTCGACGAGTGCCTGCTGGAAGGACTGTCCGATTTAACCGTCGCCACCAACCTGATTGAATCGCGCCTGCTAATCGGCGACGTCGCGCTGTTTCTTGAGCTGCAAAAACATGTCTTTAGCGATGGTTTCTGGCCGTCAGAAACCTTCTTCGCGGCCAAAGTCGAAGAGCAAAACGTCCGCCACCAGCGCTATCACGGCACCAGCTACAATCTTGAGCCGGACATTAAAAGCAGCCCCGGTGGCCTGCGCGATATCCATACGCTGCAGTGGGTCGCCCGTCGCCACTTCGGCGCCACCTCAATGGATGAGATGGTCGGCTTCGGCTTTCTGACCGAAGCCGAGCGCAATGAACTGAACGAGTGTCAGCATGTGCTCTGGCATATTCGCTTCGCGCTGCATCTGGTGGTGACCCGCTATGACAACCGTCTCCTGTTTGACCGGCAGCTTAGCGTCGCCCAGCGTCTCAACTATAGCGGCGAAGGCAACGAGCCGGTTGAACATATGATGAAAGACTTCTTCCGCGTCACCCGCCGGGTGAACGAGCTGAATCATATGCTGCTTCAGCTATTCGACGAGGCGATCCTGGCCCTGACCGCCGACGAAAAACCACGCCCGATCGACGATGATTTCCAGCTGCGCGGCACGCTTATCGACCTGCGTGACGACACCCTGTTTATTCGCCAGCCGCAGGCCATTTTACGTATGTTCCATATCATGGTGCGCAACAGCAGCATCACCGGAATTTACTCAACCACCCTGCGCCATCTGCGCCACGCTCGCCGTCATCTGACTCAGCCTCTGTGCTATATTCCGGAAGCGCGGGAGCTGTTCCTCAGCATGTTGCGCCACCAGGGCGCCGTGCAGCGCGGCTTGCTGCCGATGCATCGCCATAGCGTGCTCTGGGCCTATATGCCGCAGTGGTCGCATATTGTAGGCCAGATGCAGTTTGATCTCTTCCACGCCTATACCGTCGATGAACATACGATTCGCGTCCTGCTGAAGCTTGAGAGCTTCGCTAAAGAGGAGACCCGCGCGCGCCATCCGCTGTGCGTCGATCTCTGGCCGCGCCTGACCCATCCTGAGCTGATCCTGATCGCCGCGCTGTTCCACGATATCGCCAAAGGCCGCGGCGGCGATCACTCGGAGCTGGGTGCCGGTGACGTGCTGAAATTCGCCGAACTGCACGGTCTGAACTCGCGGGAGACCCAGCTGGCCGCCTGGCTGGTACGTCACCATCTGCTGATGTCCGTGACCGCGCAGCGCCGGGATATTCAGGATCCGGAAGTGATCAAGCAGTTTGCTGAAGAAGTACAGACGGAAAACCGCCTGCGATTCCTGGTGTGTCTGACGGTCGCGGATATCTGCGCCACCAACGAAACCCTGTGGAACAGCTGGAAGCAGAGCCTGCTGCGCGAGCTCTATTTCGCCACCGAAAAACAGCTGCGTCGCGGTATGCAAAGCACGCCGGATATGCGCGAACGCGTGCGCCATCATCAGGTCCAGGCGCTGGCTCTGCTGCGCATGGACAATATTGATGAAGAAGCCCTGCACCAGATCTGGTCCCGCTGTCGCGCCAACTACTTTGTTCGCCACAGTCCAAATCAGCTGGCGTGGCATGCGCGCCATCTGCTCCAGCACGACCTGAGCAAGCCGCTCATTCTCCTTAGCCCGCAGGCAACGCGCGGCGGCACGGAGATCTTTATCTGGAGCCCGGACAGGCCGTATCTGTTCGCCGCCGTCTGTGCCGAACTGGATCGCCGCAACCTCAGCGTCCACGACGCGCAGATCTTTACCACCCGCGACGGCATGGCAATGGATACCTTTATCGTGCTCGAACCGGACGGCAGCCCGCTGTCGCCCGACCGCCATCTGGTAATTAGTCAGGGGCTGGAGCAGGCGATTACCCAGCGCAGCTGGCAGCCGCCGTTGCCGCGTCGCCAGCCGGCAAAACTGCGCCACTTTACCGTCAATACCGAGATTAATTTCCTGCCGACCCATACGGACAAGCGCTCATTCCTTGAACTGATTGCCCTCGACCAGCCAGGACTGCTGGCGAGCGTCGGTCAGGTATTCGCCGACCTTGGTATTTCATTGCACGGTGCCAGAATTACGACAATTGGTGAGCGAGTAGAAGATTTATTTATAATCGCCACCGCCGACCGGCGAGCCCTTAATAATGCGCTGCAGCTTGAAGTGCAACAACGGTTGACAGAGGCCCTCAATCCAAACGATAAAGGGTAGGCGTCGATGTCATGCCCTCAGCGGGCATGATGTAATGTTTATTAATATGGAAAGAGTTTAATAATGCAGCAGTTACAAAACGTGATTGAATCCGCTTTCGAGCGTCGCGCCGAGATTACTCCGGCAAATGTTGATACCGTAACCCGTGAAGCGGTAAATCAGGTGATTTCCCTGCTTGATTCCGGCGCGCTGCGTGTCGCTGAGAAGATCGACGGACAGTGGGTGACTCACCAGTGGCTGAAGAAAGCGGTGCTGCTCTCTTTCCGTATCAACGATAACCAGGTTATCGGCGGTGCTGAAAGCCGCTACTTCGATAAAGTCCCGATGAAATTCGCTGACTACGACGAAGCGCGTTTTCAGAAAGAAGGTTTCCGCGTGGTACCGCCGGCGGCCGTCCGCCAGGGGGCGTTTATCGCCCGCAACACCGTGCTGATGCCCTCTTACGTGAATATCGGCGCTTATGTTGACGAGGGTACCATGGTTGATACCTGGGCCACCGTTGGCTCCTGTGCGCAGATTGGTAAAAACGTTCACCTCTCCGGCGGCGTCGGCATCGGTGGCGTACTGGAGCCGCTGCAGGCTAACCCAACTATCATCGAAGACAACTGCTTTATCGGCGCTCGCTCCGAAGTGGTTGAAGGCGTGATCGTCGAAGAAGGCTCCGTGATCTCCATGGGCGTTTACATCGGCCAGAGCACTCGCATTTACGATCGTGAAACCGGTGAAGTGCACTACGGTCGCGTTCCGGCCGGTTCCGTGGTGGTTTCCGGTAACCTGCCATCCAAAGACGGTAAGTACAGCCTGTACTGTGCTGTCATCGTGAAGAAAGTAGACGCTAAAACCCGCGGTAAAGTGGGTATCAACGAACTGCTTCGTACCATCGATTAATTTTCTGTAGAAAAGGTGGGGTTTCCCACCTTTTTTGTATCCCCCAGTGGCGGAAAGGGAATTTTTCGTTAATTATTCAATGGTTATTGATATTTTGAGGGTACCGCTATGTACGATAATCTGAAAAGTTTGGGCATTACCAATCCTGATGAAATCGATCGTTACAGCCTCCGGCAGGAAGCCAATAACGATATCCTGAAAATCTATTTCCATAAGGATAAAGGCGAGTTTTTCGCCAAGAGCGTGAAGTTTAAATATCCCCGCCAGCGTAAAACTGTGGTGGCGGACGGCGTGGGCCAGGGTTACCGTGAAGTCCAGGAGATCAGCCCTAATCTGCGCTATGTGATCGACGAGCTCGATCAGATTTGCCAACGCGACCGTACCGAAGTCGATCTGAAGCGGAAGATCCTTGACGATCTGCGCCATCTTGAAAGCGTGGTCGCCAACAAGATCGGTGAAATCGAATCGGATCTGGAAAAACTGACCCGCAATAAATAACCACTGTGCGAATATAGCAAGGCCGGGGGATCCCGGCCTTTTTTATCTCTGCATTCAGTGCTGATCATCCAGCTGCAGCGCCACGTAAAGCAGCAGCCTGTCGTCAAAATTCCCCAGATCCAGTCCGGTCAGCTCTGAAATACGGTTCAGGCGGTACTCCAGTGTATTACGATGAATAAACAACGCCTTTGAGGTTGCCAGCGGCTGCACGTTATGGCGGAACCAGGCCGAGAGGGTACGGCGCAGCAGGCCATTATTATCCATCGCTTTCAGTCGGGTAAGCGGACGAGCCAGCTCGTTGGCCTGCCAGCCGCCGCGCAGGCTGTCCAGCAGTACCGGCAGCATCAGATCCTGATAGAAGTAACTGCGGCTCTCCGGCATACGCTGTTTGCCCACCATCATGGTGGTACGTGCCGTCCGGTAAGAGCGGGCGATACTGCCAGGGCCGGTAAAGTAGTTGCCCAGCGAAACGCGAAAACGCAGCTGGCCGTTCTCTTTCATTCGGGCAATCAGCTGTTCAACGCGTTTACGGTGATCTTCCGCATCCCAACGGCCAAACGGGTTCAGGGCGGGCTTAAGCACCACCATTTCCGTCAGTGAAACAATAGCAATCAGGTTATTACGTTCCGGCGTGGTCAGGGCGTTCTGCAGTTGCTGAAGCTCAGTCATCGCACTGTCAACGCCCAGCTGGCCGCTGTCAACTTCCACCACTGCCACCACGCGTGGCTGGTTTAAATCGATCCCCAGACGCTGGGACCATTCGGTCAGGGCTGGCGTATTCTCCTCGGCCTGGATCAGGTTCATGACCAGCTCTTCACGCAGACGGCTGTCCTGCGCCAGCAGATGCATCAGGCGGGATTGCTCCAGCATCATCTCTGCGGTCATACACACCAGCTCGCCGTATTTGCGCAGCGATTCCGGCTCGCCGGTCAGGCCAATGACCCCGACGATCTCACCTTCGAGACGCAGCGGCAGGTTGATCCCCTGACGTACGCCGTGCAGATGACGGGCAACCGCATCATCGATATCGACCACGCGGCCCTGGGAGAGAACCAGTAGCGCACCTTCGTGCAATTCCCCAATTCGTTCGCGATCGCCACTGCCGATAATTCGCCCACGAGCATCCATTACGTTGATATTGGTATCGATGATGCGCATGGTCCGCGACACGATATCCTGCGCCATTTTGGTATCAAGATGCCAGCCAGCCATGTAACCCTCCCCTGAACAGTTCTCCAGAATAGGGAAGATAATACACCGTCGCACTGTGCAAATGCACAAAGCAGAGGAGAGAAGTGTGGAGTTGTGGAAGGCCTCACAAATTGAGGTTCCCCTCCTCAGAGCGAGGAGGGGAAAGGCAGATTACTGCATCAGCAGATAAATGGAGGAATCGCCACGCTGAATATTCAGCGCCAGTACGGAAGGTTTAGCATCAAGGATTTTGCGCAGCTCCGCGATATTTTTCACCGGCTGCTGGTTTGCAGCGAGGATCACATCACCTTTTTTCAGGCCAATTTGCGCGGCCTGACTGTTGGCTTTAACGCTGTTAACCACCACGCCTTTATCCTGACCTTTGTTGCTCATCTCCGCGCCTTCAATGCCGCTGAAGATGGAGCTGGACTCAACCTGAGTCTGGCTGCTCTGCTGCAGTTCAATCTGAACGTTAACCGGCTTGCCGTCACGCAGCAGGCCCAGCGTCACTTTGCTACCGACAGGCATGGTGCCGACCTGCGCACGCAGAGCGGCAAAGCTGCTAATCGGCTTGCCGTTCAGGGTGGTGATCACGTCACCCGCCTTGATCCCGGCTTTTGCCGCCGAAGAGTTCGGCATAACCTGGCTGACGAACGCGCCACGCTGGGCGTCAACTTTCATCGCCTTCGCCAGCTCGGAGTTCAGCTCGGTCCCCATGATACCCAACTCGCCGCGACGAACCTGGCCATACTCCACCATCTGCGCGGTCAGGCTTTTCACCATATTGCTCGGAATAGCAAAGCCGATACCGATATTGCCGCCGTCCGGGGCCAGAATCGCAGTGTTGATCCCAATCAGCTCGCCGTTGAGGTTAACCAGCGCGCCGCCGGAGTTACCACGGTTAATGGCGGCATCGGTCTGAATAAAGTTCTCATAGTTCTGCGCGTTCAGGCCGCTACGGCCCAACGCAGACACGATCCCGGAGGTCACGGTTTCACCCAGGCCGAACGGGTTACCAATTGCCACGGTGTAGTCACCTACGCGCAGGGCTTCAGAGTCAGCCATCTTAATGGCGGTCAGGTTTTTCGGGTCCTGAATCTGGATCAGGGCGATATCAGAACGCGGATCTTTACCGACCATTTTGGCGTCAAGCTTACGGCCATCGCTCAGTTGAACTTTAATGGTGGTGGCGTTATCGACCACATGGTTATTGGTCACCACATAACCTTTCGCGGCATCGATAATCACACCGGAACCGAGCGACATAAATTTCTGCTGCTGGCCACCGCCGGCGCCAGGTTGCCCACTACCGCCCTGGCAGAAAGGCGAACTCTGGAAAGGAGAACCTTCCTGGCAGAACGGTGAATCATCGCCGAAGAACTGCTGGAAGTTACGCGGCATACGCGGCGTGTTGACCCTGGTGCTTCCTTCTACGTTAATGCTGACCACCGACGGCATCACTTTCTCAAGCATTGGCGCCAGACTCGGCATCTGCTGCACGGTTTCCGCAGAAGCAGAAGAGGCGGTTTCAGCCGCCATAGAAAGCGGAGAAATTGCCAGGCCTAAACTTAACGCCAGTGCGCTCATTGCTAATGTGGTTTTTCTCATGTATCTCAATCTCAATAAACTGAATAGGGTAAAACGCTGTGTACGTCACATTGAGAGTTGTTTTATACCCTTAAGTTCCGGTCGAATGTTTGGGCAAAAAGTAAAAATTTATTGTCCATCTTTACAATTCTCAACGTCATTATTCGACAGCCATAAGCCGTCGATATTCATCCCACGCATAGAGATCGGTCATTCCGCTGATATAGTCCTGCAGCAGTCGGCAGCGGTAATAATATTCCATCAGCGAATAGTCTTCGGCATCGCGGGACAGTTTTCCGACCGCCTCAACATAGGCCAGCCGGTGACGGGTAGATAACTTATGCAGCAGTCGGGTTTCAATCGGTAAACGCCGCACCCGATCTTTTTCCACCAGCTCGCTAAAATCCGCCAGCGACAAATTAAGCAGCGGAGAATAGATCTCCAGCAGGCCACTTATCACCCGATAGCCCTGCAGCTCCAGCTGCTCAACATCCGGGTGACTGAACACATGATGAATGGCGACATTTTTATAAAGTTCAAGGAGCTGACTAAAATCGCTATCATCTTCCAGCAGCGCATGATTAAAGTCACCGCGATAAATTTGCGCCAGATTGTCGATAAAGCGCTGGGCCGCGTAGGGCACCAGTTTATTAAGCGTATTGACCCGTAGGTACATAAAGAACTGGTCTTCGGCAGAACGCCGCAGCGAATTAGCCCGCGATTTTTCCCAGGCATTTTCCACAACCTGAGAAAAGAGTGAGCCTTTTTCATGGCGGCCCCAGGCGTCATATAAATGCTGGTAAAGTTGCTCAACGCTGAAAATACGTTTTTCGACGGCATCTTCCAGATCCGCCACGCAATATGAGATATCGTCTGCGGCTTCCATTATCCAGGTTAACGGGAAACGACTGTAAGGAGCCAGGTCGAGCTCTTTACGCAGACGCTCAATATAGGCTTCTTCCGCCAGGTAATAGCCGGGTTTTTTCATTAAGTAGCGATGGGTTTGCGGGATCTCGTCGCGCCACCACGCCGGACGAGTATATTTCAGAATGCAGCCGACCTGCGCCCAGGTCAGATTCATGCGCATCAGGGAGTGCACCAGGCGGATCCCCTGGGCGTTACCTTCGAAATGGCACAGATCCTGGCGCACTTTAAGGCGCAGCGTATTCAGGACCTCTTCGCCCTCCTGAAGACGCAGCGCCGCCACGCTGCAGCTATCGGCCGCGGCAGGCTGTGGGCAAAGACGCTGGCTAAACCAGTCATTGATCGCCGCCTCACCAAAGTGACCAAACGGCGGGTTGCCGATGTCGTGCATCAGACAGGCCATCTCAACAATACTTTCGAATGGCCCGGTCAGCTCATCCAGGCCATATGCCTCCAGCAGCTTCTGCTGCTTCAGACGGCTGAGCACCTCTTTCGCAATATAGCGACCAACCTGCTGGACTTCCATGGAGTGGGTCAACCGGGTGCGGACCGCTGCATTACGCTCCAGAGGAAAAACCTGCGTTTTTTGCTGCAGACGACGAATCGCCGGTGAATTGATAATGCGCCCACGATCGCTTTCAAAGATACGCAGGATCTCGTGCTCGGTCTTCTCCCCTGCCGGGGAACGGTAGCGACGACGCCAGTTAATTTTGTTCCGGAAATCAATCTGTGCCATATCTTCTCCCTCGGGAAATGCGCTGCACCCAGGCTGCATGATAGACTATGCCTTTAATCCTGCCACATCGCGAGTAAATCTATGAAAATTGGCATTATTGCGGCCATGGACGAAGAAGTAACCGTCCTGCGTGACAAAATTGAAAACCGTCAGACAATTAGCCTCGGCGGCAGTGAAATTTACACCGGCCTGCTTAACGGCGTAGAGGTTGCTCTGCTCAAATCCGGCATCGGTAAGGTAGCCGCGGCGATGGGAACCACCCTGCTGCTGGAACGCTGCAAGCCAGATGTGGTGATTAATACCGGCTCAGCGGGCGGTCTGGCGCCGACGCTGAACGTCGGCGATATCGTGGTCTCCGATGAAGCCCGCTATCACGATGCGGACGTTACCGCGTTTGGCTACGAGTACGGCCAGCTTCCCGGCTGCCCGGCCGGGTTTAAAGCCGATGAGAAATTGGTTGCTGCAGCCGAAAGCTGCATCACCGAGCTGAAACTCAACGCCGTTCGCGGCCTGATTGTCAGCGGCGATGCCTTTATCAACGGCGCTGAAGGTCTGGCAAAAATTCGCCATAACTTCCCGCAGGCGGTTGCCGTTGAGATGGAAGCCACCGGGATCGCCCAAGTGTGCCATAGCTTCAGCGTGCCTTTCGTGGTGGTCCGCGCCATCTCCGACGTGGCCGATCAAGAGTCCCATCTCAGCTTTGACGAGTTCCTGGTGGTTGCCGCGAAACAGTCCAGCCTGATGGTCGAAACCTTGGTGCAGAAACTGGCGCGTGGGTAAGCTCCGCCTTAGCACGCTTGTCGCATTGTTACTGCTGACACCGACGTGGCTGCTTGCCGCGCCGCGTGTTATCAGCCTGTCACCGTCCAATACCGAACTGGCGTTTGCCGCCGGTATCACACCTGTTGCCGTCAGTAGCTACTCCGACTATCCGCCTCCGGCGGCAAAGATTGAGCAGGTTGCCAGCTGGCAGGGCATGAACGTTGAACGCATCGTCGCCCTGAAGCCGGATCTGGTGCTGGCCTGGCGCGGCGGTAACGCCGAGCGTCAGGTTAACCAGCTGGAGTCGCTGGGCATTAGGGTGATGTGGCTCAACGTCGACAGCATTGAGCAGGTTGCCCGCTCTTTGGATCAGCTTGCCGACTGGAGCCCGACGCCGGACAAAGCCCGCCAGGCCGCACAGCAGATCCGCGATGAATACAACCTGCTGCAAAAAAACTACGCTAGCCGCCCTACAAAACGGGTGTTTATGCAGTTTGGCTCCACGCCGCTCTTTACCAGCGGAAAGGGTTCAATTCAGCATCAGGTACTCTCCCTGTGCGGCGGAGAGAATATTTTTGCCGACAGCCGGGTGCCCTGGCCTCAGGTCAGCCGCGAACAGGTTCTGTCGCGTCATCCTCAGGCGATCGTGACCGCCGGTGACAGCGATGAGATCGGCAAAATTGAGCGTTTCTGGCATACGCAGCTAAAAATTCCCGTTATTCCCGTCACCAGCGACTGGTTTGAACGGGCCGGTCCGCGTATTATCCTCGCCGCAAAACAACTCTGTGGCGCGCTGGCGCAGGTAGATTAATCGGGGACCCATCATGCTTGTCTATTGGCTGGATATTATCGGTACGGCCGTATTCGCCATCTCTGGCGTTCTGCTTGCTGGCAAACTGCGAATGGATCCCTTCGGCGTGCTGGTGCTCGGCGTGGTCACGGCGGTGGGGGGCGGCACCATCCGCGATATGGCGCTGGCCAACGGTCCGGTCTTCTGGGTTACCAATCCCACCGATCTGGTGGTGGCGATGGTCACCAGTATGCTGACCATTCTGGTGGTCAGGCAGCCGCGCCGTCTGCCGAAATGGGTGCTGCCGGTGCTGGATGCGGTGGGGCTTGCCGTATTTGTCGGTATCGGCGTAAACAAAGCCTTTCTGGCCGGCACCGGGCCGCTGGTTGCCATCTGTATGGGCGTGGTCACCGGCGTCGGCGGTGGGATTATCCGCGACGTGCTGGCACGCGAAGTTCCGATGATCCTACGCACCGAAATTTACGCCACCGCCTGTATTATCGGCGGCATTGTCCATGCCAGTGCCTGGTATGCGTTTTCCGTACCGCTGAACATCGCCAGTATGCTGGGAATGGCGGTTACCCTGACGATCCGTCTGGCCGCGATTCGCTGGCATCTGAAGCTGCCGACCTTTGCGCTTGATGAGAATGGTAGATAGCAAAAAGCCGTGTCACTGACACGGCTTTTTTTGTCAGAACCTGAACATCAGATACTGAAGGATGAACCGCAGCCGCAGGTGCTGGTCGCGTTCGGGTTGGTCACGATAAAGCGGGAACCTTCGAGGCCTTCGGTATAGTCAACGGCGCCACCGACCAGATACTGCAGGCTCATCGGGTCGACCACCAGGCCAACGCCCTGCTTCTCAATGGTCATATCGCCTTCGTTGATCTGATCGTCAAAGGTAAAACCATACTGGAAGCCGCTACAGCCACCGCCGGTGATGTAAACCCGCAGTTTCATATTCGGGTTATCTTCATCTGCGATCAGGTTTTTTACTTTGCTGGCGGCTGCGTCGGTAAACTGCAGCGGCACTGCAACATCATCACTCATAATATGCTCCCATTGATACTGCGATCCGGGCAAAAAATGACCCGTTCGTTAGCGTCATTATCCAACACCAGGGTAATACGTTCAAGTCTTCTCACGGATGCTCCGCACGGAAGGATACCTGCTGCTTCGCCAGGGTACGTGCCAGAATGCTCGAATAGAGTGGGCTGCCGCCAAGAAACTGCGCAAGCAGTGTCGCACCGAGACAGGTAATAATCATTGGCAAAATAAGCTGGTAATTGTCAGTCATCTCCAGCACCAGCACGATACCGGTCAGCGGTGCGCGTACGGAAGCAGCAAACAGTGCCCCCATTCCGGCAATGGCAAAGGTTCCTGCCTGCAAATGTAGATCGGGGAAGACGTGCACGGCGGCCGTGCCAAATGCCGTTCCCAGCAGCGTTCCCAGTGACAGCATGGGCGCAAAAATACCGCCCGGCGCGCCAGAGGAAAAACAGAGCAGGGTCGTAAGCGTTCTGGCGAGAAAAAGGAACAGTAACATCCCAACGCCGTAGCTTCCCGCTGCCGCAACGGGGATCAGATTAAATCCCCCGCCCGTCACCGCAGGCACAATCAGACCAAGAATGCCGCAGCCACCGCCCAGCAATCCGCCAATCAGCACCCAGCGTCCCGTTCGACCACTGTGCAGCCGCTGGAATATATCCTGGGTGCGCAACACCAGATAGTTGAATGCAGGCCCGACAAAGCCAAACACCATACCCAGTAAAAAATAGAGCCACAGGGTATTAACCGGAGCATTACTCAGCTTACCCACTTCGATCACCGCCGCTTCGCCGTTAAACAGGCGGAAGACGATGCTGGACATAATGACGCCGATAAAGACCGCTTTAATCGAGATCAGGTTATAACGGAACTGCGGTCGCATCTCCTCCAGAATAAAGAGAATACCTGCCAGCGGCGCGTTAAACGCCGCGGACAACCCGGCGGCGGCACCGGTCGCCAGCAGCGTATGGCGAGCTTCCTTGCCGCGATGCCGAAACATGTCAAGCACCATTCTCCCGACGTTACCGCCGAGCTGCACCGTTGGCCCCTCACGACCCAGCACCATCCCCGCACCCAGCGTGCCCATCCCTCCGAGAAACTTTACCGGAATAACCCGCCACCATCTGACGGGACGCAGCTCTTCCAGCGCACCTTCAATTTCCGGGATCCCCGAGCCTCCGGCTTCAGGCGCAAAACGACGTACCAGCCAGTAGCCTCCCATTGCCAGAATGGCCGATAATAAAAAGGCCAGCGGCCAAATCAGAAGACCGTTATCAAGGTTATCAGCAAGTATCGCCAGCCGCAGCGCCTGTACAGCATTCACCGCTTTTTCAAAAGCCACCCCCAGCAGTCCAGCAAGGGTTCCAACCAGCGCGGCCATCGCCAGAATAGCCAACGGCGTTTTGTCCTGACGTACAAGACGTTTTATTATCTCGCTGCGTCTCAGTCGTACCCTTTGTCGGGCAGAAAGAGGAGATTCCGCGTTCATTACCATACCTGTCTATCGGCCTTAGCAAATTCAGTCGGCATTGTACTCGCCTCGCCCGGCGTCGTCGCGGGAAAACCCTCTCCAGTGACCTTTCCGGCGGGCAAAACTTTCATAACCCGCACCGAATCCCTTAGAATAGCGCGCAACCATTTTCTCAGGACCAGGGAGCTCGCGATGAGCCAATCTGAACACCTCTACCAGACCGCTCGCCAGCTTATTCCGGGCGGTGTTAACTCACCGGTACGCGCATTTACCGGCGTCGGCGGCACGCCGCTGTTTATCGAACGTGCCAACGGCGCATATCTGTACGATGTCGACGGCAAGGCCTATATCGATTATGTCGGCTCCTGGGGACCGATGGTGCTGGGTCACAACCACCCCGCCATCCGCAATGCGGTGATTGAAGCGGCCCAGCGTGGCCTGAGCTTCGGCGCACCAACCGAGATGGAAGTCAAAATGGCGGAGCTGGTCACCGAACTGGTGCCTACCATGAATATGGTGCGTATGGTGAACTCGGGCACCGAGGCCACCATGAGCGCCATTCGCCTGGCGCGTGGCTTTACCGGCCGCGACAAAATCATCAAGTTCGAAGGCTGCTACCACGGCCACGCCGACTGCCTGCTGGTCAAAGCCGGTTCCGGCGCTCTGACCCTCGGCCAGCCGAACTCCCCGGGCGTTCCGGCAGACTTCGCGCGTCATACCCTGACCTGCACCTATAACGACCTTGATTCCGTCCGCCAGGCCTTTAGCGAATTCCCGCAGGGAATCGCCGGTATTATCGTTGAGCCGGTCGCCGGTAATATGAACTGTATCCCGCCGTCGGCAGAGTTCCTGCCGGGCCTGCGCGCCCTGTGCGACGAGTTTGGCGCACTGCTGATTATCGATGAAGTGATGACCGGTTTCCGCGTGGCGCTGGCTGGCGCGCAGGCTTACTACGACGTGGTACCGGATCTGACCTGCCTGGGCAAAATTATCGGTGGCGGGATGCCGGTAGGCGCGTTCGGTGGTCGTCGTGACGTGATGGAAGCCCTGGCACCAACCGGGCCGGTCTATCAGGCGGGCACGCTCTCCGGTAACCCGATTGCGATGGCTGCGGGCTACGCCTGTCTGACCGAAGTGGCGCAGCCGGGTATCCACGCCACCCTGACCGACCTCACCAACCGCCTGGCCGACGGCCTGCTGCATGCTGCTAAGGAAAACGGTATTGGTCTGGTGGTGAATAACGTGGGCGGGATGTTCGGGATCTTCTTTACCGATGCCGACACCGTGACCTGCTATCAGGACGTGGTGAACTGCGACGTGGAACGCTTTAAGCGCTTCTTCCATCTGATGCTGGAAGAGGGGGTGTACCTGGCACCGTCAGCCTTTGAGGCGGGCTTTATGTCCGTGGCCCACAGCAAAGCGGATATCGATAAGACTATCGACGCGGCGCGTAAGGCATTTGCAAAACTGTAAGTCGTTTAATACCGGGCTGCGACAGGCAGCCCGGTATCCCACCTGATTACCTGCTTTGCTTTCTCAGCAAATACACAAAATACGGCGCGCCGATAAAGGTCGACAGCAGCCCGGACGGGATCTGGAACGGGAACATCAGCATCCGTCCACACCAGTCGGCCAGCACCAGCAGCACGCCACCGATCAGGGCCGACATCACCATATGCGGCATCGCCCGGCGAAAGCCCATCATTCTGGCAATATGCGGCGCCATCAGTCCGATAAAGCTGAGCGGACCAATAGTCATGGTCGCGGTCGCCGTCAGACAGGCGGCCAGCAGCAGCAGACCAACACGCGACGGCGTCAGCGCCATTCCCACCGCACGAGCGGTCTCACCGCCCAGAGGCAGAATCGTCAGCCAGCGACGGCACAGAGGCGCAATGGCCAGCAGCACGACCATCACCGCAAAGGTTTTCACCGCCTGCGCAGCCGTAGCTCCGTACGTTGAACCGGAAATCCAGGTCAGGATCTGCGCCATACGCGGATCGCCGCTGGCCTGCAGCATCATCAACAGCATGGTAAAGGCGGTGCTGAGCGCCATCCCGGCGAGCAGCATCCGGTGCGGCGAAAAACCACCGCGCCCGGCGGCAATCAGAATAATCAGCAGCGTACCGGCCGCGCCAAGACTGCCCGCGGGCAGCAGCCAGCCAAAGGCATCACCCGGTACGAAGAACAGCATCAGCACCACGCCAAAAGCCGCACCGGAACTGATCCCCAGCACTTCCGGACTGGCCATCGGGTTGCCGGTCAGGCGCTGGATAATACAGCCCGCGACCGCCAGCATCATCCCGGCGGTCAGCGCCGCCACAATACGCGGCCAGCGCCACTCAAGCAGAACATTCAGCACGTCGTCGCTGGCCCAGGTCCAGCCTTCGGCGTCGCGGCCAAAGAACAGCGCCACGGTCGCCGCCAGCAGCAGGAACAGGATGCCGCCAAGGGCAAACCACGGCAGATGCTGGCGTTCGCTCGGCACAGAGTCTCCGGCATTCATTGCCGGCGCGCTCATGCTGCGCAGGCGTGGCAGCAGCCACAGCAGCAGCGGCGCACCAATAAGCGCGGTGATCGCCCCGGTGGAGACTTCCATCCACATCCGCGTCAGCCACAGCACTATCTGATCGGACAGCCAGAGGATCAGCGCCCCGATAAGCGGCGCAACCAGCAGGCGAGGAAGCAGCCGACGCACGCCAACCATCTTCGCCAGCAGAGGCGAAAACAGCCCGATAAAGCCGATAATTCCGACCGCGTTAACCAGCAACGCACTCAGCACGATCGCCAGGGCCAGCGCCGCCAGCCGGGCCAGAGACAGGGCCAGCCCCAGATTGCGGGCCACGCCGTCGTCCAGCCCCATCAGCGTCAGAGGGCGCAGCAGCAGCAGGGTCAGCATCGCCCCTGTCAGCAACTGCGGCCAGAGTCGCTGGACGATACTCCAGTCGGTCTGGGTCAGGCTGCCGGTACTCCACAGGAACATGCCCTGGAGCTGATCGTGATGGAACAGTACCAGCAGCTGGTTAATCGCCCCGCAGTAGAGGCTGACTACCAGACCAGCAAGGATCAGCGTCACCGGCGACAGGCGTTTCCCCCAGGCCACGCCAAAGACCAGCGCCCCGACCACGCAGGCACCGGCAAGCGCCGCAAACTGCGATGCCATCACACCCGGAATCGCCCACAGCGCGGTGATGGTCATTCCCAGCTGTGCACCGGTAGAGACGCCTAATGTGGTCGGCTCCGCCAGCGGATTACGCAGTACCTGCTGGAACAGCACGCCAACCAGTCCCAGGCCGGCGCCCACCAGCAGTGAAATCACCAGTCTCGGCAACATGCTGTAGTGGAACAGCATCTGCTGAATACGATCCTGGTCAGGCTGCCAGAATGCCTGACCCCACTGAGCGCGCGGCAGGGTATGGGTTAAATTCGACCAGCTTAACAGGGCTGCCACCACGAAGAGGACGGCCAGCAGCGCCGGGAAGACGAGATTGCGACGCTTCATGCTTTGCCTCCCAGCGCAGCGTCCAGCACACGGGCAAAGTGCATCGCCGAAAGCGTCGCCCCGTAGAACCAGACCGCCGGAACACGCTGGAAACGCCCGGCGCGGACACAGGGCATCGCCTGCCACAGCGGCGTCGCCATAAGCTTCTGGGTGTCCGCCTCGTTACCGTGATCGAAACAGATCACGTCCACATCGTCTTTAAAGATGGCCAGCCGGTCGATCCCGACGGTGGTGCTTCCCCAGAAGGTCTCTTCCCCCTGCCAGGCATTGACAATACCGTAACGATCGAGCACTTCCTGGAACAGGCAGTTGGAACCAAAGACCAGCACATGCCGCGTATCAAGCAGGGTCACCATCAGCAGCGGACGGCTGCCGCGCCCGGCAAAGCGGGGCTTAATCGACGCGATAAGCTGTTCAAATTCATCGAGATGCTTATTCGCCGCCGCCTGCATATCCAGCAGCTGCGCCATCTCCTGAAGGGAGTTGCGCGCCATGGTCAGCGGTTTTTTGCCGTCGCTAAAGGTAAAGCCACGACCGGGAGCGATTTTCGCCAGCGTCGCATCAGAAGGACCGTAGCCTGCCGACCAGACCAGATACGAAGGCTTCATCTGGGTCAGCAGCTCAAGATTGGGTTCGGTGCGCAGGCCCACGTCGATAACCGTCGGGGGCAACGAGGGTTCGTTGACCCACAGGTTGTAGTTATTCACGTCCGCCACGCCATAGGGCATCACACCCAGCGCCAGCAGCAGTTCAACCGGCAGCCACTCCAGCGCCACAATACGATGTGGATCGATGCTGGCCGCGCGGGCATCGCGCATTTGCCAGAGCAGCGGCGACAGGGCCATAGCCGTCAGTAAGCGACGGCGACTGATCAAATTCGGCGCCATCAGTAGACGAAGCTCACCGGTGCCGCGCCGCCGGGATGCGGCAAAATGCCCATCGGGATCCCGTAGATCTGCTCCAGAGTTTCACCGCGCATCAGCTCGTCCGACGTGCCCTGAGCAATGCACTCCCCACCGCGCAGGGCAACAAGGTAATCACAGTAGCGGGCCGCCATATTGATATCATGCAGGACCGCAATCACGGTCAGACCGCGCTGCTGGCTGAGTCGATGCACCAATGCCAGCACGTCAACCTGGTGAGCAATATCCAGTGCCGAAGTGGGTTCATCCAGCAGCAGACAGCGGCTGTCCTGCGCCACCAGCATGGCGATCCACGCCCGCTGACGCTCTCCGCCGGAGAGGCTATCCACCAGGCGGTGGGCCAGCGGCTTCAGGCCAACCAGCGCAATGGCCTCTTCCACCTTCTCGCGGTCGGCCACGCCGAAACGCCCCAGAGCACCGTGCCACGGATAACGACCAATCGCCACCAGCTCGCGCACCGTCATCCCTTCCGCCTGCGGCAGCTGCTGCGGCAGATAGGCCACTTTGCGGGCAAAGGCCTTGCTGCTCCAGCTCTCCAGCGGCTGCTCGTCGAGCAAAATGTTGCCGTCTGACGGCGGCTGATGACGGCCAAGCATTTTCAGCAAGGTGGATTTACCAGAGCCGTTATGGCCAATCAGGCCGGTCACTTTTCCCTGCGGGAACGTCAGCGACAGCGGATGCAGCAGCGTGCGTCCGGGAACGCGGAAAGAGACCTGCGACAGGGCGAAGGTGGTATCAGGGTGCGTTTGGTTTTCCTGCATAGCATCCAACTTGTTGAGCGGGAACAGCACGCCGTGCCCGGATGGCGAAATGATAAGGTAAACGAGAATGATTATTATAGCTGAAAAAATAATAGGCGAAACGGAGCAGTTTTTTCAAGCACTATAGGCGCTTGCGGGGGCTGAAGGTCTAAAAAACAGCCATAACAACATTGTTGATTTACGCCTGAAAAAAGCCCCTTGATTATCAAGGGACTCTGCGACTTAATTACTGCCAAACATCTCTTTGATCCAACCAGCAACGCCGTCACTCTTTTCTTCCTGCTGCTGCGGCGGCGGCTGTTGAGGCTGCTGCTGTTGCTGAGGATTCTCAGGTTGGGCAAACGGATTGTTGTTTTGAGCCGGCTGATTCTGGTTTAGCTGGCACAGCGTATCCGGATCCGTGGTCCAGACCGGCAAGGTGCGCGAACCGCCACCGCAGACAAAGTTGCCCATCTCATCGACGCCCATATCGACGATATCTTCCGGCGGCGTCAGGTTTAGCGCATTCGGCGACTGGTTATCCAGATAGCGCTGATAGATAGACATCGCCCCGCTGGAGCCGTACAGCTTCGTCGGCTGGTTATTGTCGCGGCCTACCCAGGTGATCGCCACTTCACGACCGTCGATACCGGCAAACCAGGTATCGACGTTGTTGTTGGTGGTCCCGGTTTTACCCGCCAGGTGCAGGCCCGGATATTTCGCACCAAGCTGACGACCAGTACCGCGCTCAATCACCTGCTGCATGGTCCACAGGGTCAGATAAGCGGCCTGCGCCGGAACGGCGCGTTCCGCCTGCGGATAGCTCTGATAAAGCACATTGCCGTCTTCAGCGATGACCGAACGTAGCGCAGAGAGCGGCGCACGGTTACCGCCGCTGGCGATGGTCTGGAACGCCTGGGCCACTTCGACCGGCGTCAGGTTCAGCGCCCCCAGCAGCATTGCCGGGACGCCGTGTAGCTGTTCTTTCGGCGCGCCCAGTTTCTGCCAGGTATCGGTAACCGCAGGCAGCCCCAGCGCCATCCCCAGATTCACGGTCGGCACGTTCATGGAGCGGGTTAAGGCATCCACCAGCATCACCTGACCGCTAAAGCGACGGTCGTCGTTCTGCGGCGACCAGACCTGGCCATTCGGCTGGCGCAGGGAGATCGGCGCATCGGCAATCCAGGTATTCAGCCGATACAGATTCGGCTGGCTCAGGGCGGTCAGATAGGTCGCCGGTTTTGCCAGCGAGCCGATAGAACGACGGGCCTGCATTGCGCGGTTGTAGCCTGCGAACTGCGGGTTAGCGCCGCCCACCATCGCACGCACTTCTCCGCTGTAGCGATCGACAATCACCATCGCCGTTTCAAGGTCGGTCAGCTTACGCTGTTTAATCAGCGCCGGAATGCCCTCAACCACCGCTTTCTCCGCCGCGTCCTGCGCCATGGAATCAAAGGTGGTAAAGATTTTCACGCCGGAGAGATCTTTAACCTTGTCGCCCAGCTTCGCCTGCAGCTCCTGGCGTACCATCTGCATAAAAGCCGGCTGCGGGGAGATTACGCCGCCACGCGGCTGTACGCCCAGCGGACGGGCGCTCAGCATTTCATACAGTTCCTGGTCGATCACCTGCTGCTGTTGCAGCAGACGCAGCACCAGATTGCGGCGCTCGAGGGCCAGTTTCGGGTTACGCCACGGATTATAAATCGACGCCCCTTTCACCATCCCCACCAGCAGCGCCTGCTGGTCGAGGCTCAGTTCTTCCACCGGACGGCCGAAGTAGTAGAGGCTGGCGAGCGGGAAGCCGCGGATTTCGCTATCGCCGCTCTGACCGAGGTAGACCTCGTTCATATAGAGCTCAAGGATACGATCCTTGCTGTAGCGGGCGTCCATAATCAGCGCCATATAGGCTTCATTGGCTTTACGCCAGTAGGAGCGCTCGCTGGAGAGGAACAGGTTTTTCACCAACTGCTGGGTCAGCGTACTGGCGCCCTGCACGGTGCGACCGGCGGTCAGGTTTGCCAGCACCGCACGGCCGATGGAGTAGACGCTGATACCGTCATGCTCGTAGAAGTGACGGTCTTCCGTCGCCAGCAGAATATCCACCAGCAGATCCGGGAAGCCGCTGCGCGGGACAAACAGGCGCTGTTCGCCGTTCGGAGACGAGAGCATGGTGATCAGGCGCGGATCGAGGCGGAAGAAACCGAACTGGCGATTGTTATCCAGGTTTTCAATCGTCTCCAGGCGGTTGCCATCAAAGGTCAGACGCGCACGCACCTGCCCCTCTTTACTGTCCGGGAAATCGAACGGACGGCGGATCATCTCAACGCTGTTGCCCTGCACCGTAAATTCGCCGGGACGGGTCATCTTCGTCACCTGGCGATACTGGGTGGCCGTCAGCAGCTTCACCATCTCGTTCTTGCTGACAGGCATATCCGGTTCGAGGTTGACCATCCGGCCATACACCGCCGCCGGAAGCTGCCATACCTTGCCGTCAATGCGGCTACGAATTTTTTGATCCAGGTAGACGCCATAGATCGCCATCAGCACGGCCAGGACAATACCGATTTTCAGCAGCAGCCAGAACCAGCCGCGCTTGCCGCGAGGCCCACGGCCTCTTCCCTTACCTTTACGCGGCATCGGCTCTTCATCCTCATCTTCGTCTTCATAGTCGTCGTAATCCTCTTCACGAAGCTGACGACGGCTCACTTTTTGTTTCGCCGGACGTGCGGCACTGCCTTTACGTCCAATTCGCTCGCGGTCATTCCCCGCCATGCTTTCTCTCCGCAACATTCAGGCGCAAAGGCCTGATTCTCAATTTTTCCCCCACCGGGAGAAAGAAGAAATCTCTCAATTTCACCGGCAGCGAAAGATCGCCCGCTACTGGTACTTTTTCGTGCGCCGCGTCGGCGCGGCACTGGCCGGATCGTCCGGCCAGACATGCTTCGGGTACCGCCCTTTCATCTCTTTTTGCACCTCGCGATACGCGCCCTGCCAGAAGGCGCTGAGATCGCGGGTGATCTGCAAAGGGCGCATCGCCGGTGACAGCAGTTCAACCACCAGCGCTACGCGTCCACGAGCAATGGTCGGCGTCGCCGCCTCACCAAACATCTCCTGCATTCTGACGGCCAGCACGGGCGGATTCTCCTCGTGATAGCGCAGGGCAACCCGGCTTCCGGTCGGCACAGTGTAATGCGACGGCAGCTCACTATCCAGCCGTTGACGCAATGACCAGGACAGCCACTGCTGTAAGGCCTGGCTGACATCCAGCGCTTTCAGCGCCCGCAGGGAGTGCACGCCTGTCATCTGTGGCAGCAGCCACTGCTCAAGCGACGCCAGCAGAGACGCATCATCCACCGCGGGCCACGCCTCTTCCGGTAGCCACCGTGCGGCGCAGTGTAAACGCAGCCGCAGTTGCTCCGCGTCCGGCGTCCAGTTAAGAGCGGCCAGGCCTTTCTCGCGGATGCCATTGAGCATCGCCTGATGCAGCTCCGTCTCCGACGGTTTTGCCAGCGGCTGCACTTTTAACGTCAGCTGGCCTATCTGACTGCGGCGCAGGGCTTTTAGCGTTCCCTGAGTATCGTTCCACTCCACCACGTCCGATTGCGTAAGCAGCTGCGGACAGGCAGCCGTCAGCGCGTCAATATCCAGCGGCAACGCCAGCAGGATACGTGCATCCGGCGACGCGTTGCCCTGCAAAAGCAGCGGCGCGACCAGCCACTCGTGGCGATTAAGCGGATCGTCGCCGTCGAGCATCGCCCCCATGCCGTTTGCCAGCTGATAGCGGCCTTCCGCACCGCGACGACGGGCAATGCGGTCGGCAAAGGCGCAGGCCAGCAGCGACGGCATCAGCGCCGTGTCCACCGCGCCACCCCGGCTGTTAAGCCGTTTCAGGAGCTGACTTGCCCGCTGCTGCCAGCTGCTCTGCGAACGGGAGAGTACGGCCCCCAAATCACTGCCACTACCGCGAGGCGGCTCTTCCAGCAGCGCGGCAAGCCTGGCGGCGGTCGCCTGAGCATCCGCACTCCGGGCATTTACCAGCATGGCTGCCAGACGGGGATCGCAGCCTGTCGCCGCCATATTTTTCCCGCTGGCGGTCAGCCTGCCGTTTTCCAGCGCCGCCAGCTGGGTCAGCAGCCGCTCTGCGGCAGCAAGGTTTGTTGCCGGAGGGCGATCCAGCCAGCTCAGGCCCGACGGATCGGCACAGCCCCACAGCCGGAGATCGAGCAGCAACCCGGCCAGATCGCTGTGCAGGATCTCCGCATCGCTCTGTGCTGTGGCGCGCTCCGCCAGCTCTTTCGGCAGCAGATGTACACAGATCCCCGGCGCCAGTCGCCCCGCCCGTCCGGCGCGCTGGGTCATCGATGCCTGGCTGATACGCTGGGTAACCAGACGCGTCAGCCCGGTGCGCGGATCGAAACGGGCAACCCGCTCCTGCGCACTGTCCACCACCAGACGAATACCTTCAATGGTCAGGCTGGTTTCGGCAATATTGGTCGCCAGCACCACTTTGCGCTTGCCTGCGGGTGCGGGCAGAATCGCCCTGCGCTGCTCGCTCAGGGGCAGCGCGCCGTACAGCGGGCAGAGCAGCACATCGTCACCCACGCGGCCGCTGAGGTGCTCCTGAACCCGCAGGATTTCGCCAACGCCGGGCAGAAACAGCAGCAACGAGCCGGGTTCATCCCGCAGCAGCGACGCCGTAGCCTGCGCTATCGCCTCGTCGCTGCGCAACTGTGCCGGAAGCGACTGCCAGCGCCGCTCAACCGGGAACGCACGCCCCTGAGAGACAATAGTCGGCGCAGCGGGCAGCAGTTGCTGAAGCCTGTCGTTATCGAGGGTCGCGGACATAATCAGCAGCTTTAAGTCGTCCCGAAGCCCCTGCTGGACGTCGAGCAGCAGCGCCAGGGCCAAATCCGCCTGCAGGTTACGCTCGTGAAATTCATCGAGGATCACAAGACCAACGCCGCCCAGCTCAGGATCGTGCTGGATCATTCGGGTTAAGATCCCCTCCGTCACCACCTCCAGCCGGGTATTCGGGCCGACACAGGTTTCCGCCCGCATCCGGTAGCCCACGGTCTCACCCGGTTTTTCATTCAGCAGCTCCGCCAGCCGCTGAGCCACGTTACGGGCCGCCAGCCGACGCGGCTCCAGCAGAATAATCCGCCCGCTAATCGCGCCCTGCTGCAAAATTTGCAACGGCAGCCAGGTCGATTTTCCCGCGCCGGTCGGGGCATTTAGCAACACCTGCGGCGCATCAGAAAGCGCGGCAAGCAGTTCAGGTAACACGGCAGCAACCGGCAAAAAGGTCACAAATGGCTCCAGAGGGTTAACATTCAGAGGCGTGCATTGTAGCATCGCCACAAACCATTACCGAGTACCGACCATGTCCGATGCTAAAAGGCTGTTTTTCGCCATCGAACTGCCCGATGAAGTTCAGCAAAGCCTGATTCGCTGGCGCGCCGACAGTTTCGCGCCGGAGGCCGGACGCCCTGTACCCGCGGCAAACCTGCATATGACGCTCGCTTTCCTTGGTGATATCAGCCCGGAGAAACAGCGCGCGCTGGAGACGCTGGCCGGGCGGATTCGCCAGCCGGGCTTTACTCTGAATCTGGACGATGCCGGTCACTGGCCGCGATCGCGGATCGTCTGGCTGGGTAGCCGTCGGCCGCCGCGCGGTCTGCACCAGCTGGCGAATATGCTACGCGCCCAGGCCGCACGCAGCGGCTGCTATCAGAGCCCGCAGCCTTTTCACCCCCATATCACGCTGCTGCGCGATGCGCAGAGCGTGCAGGCGATTCCACCGCCCGGCTTCCACTGGTCGGTTCCGGTAAAAGAGTTTGTGCTGTACGAATCCAGCTTCGCGCGGGGACGCACGCGCTATACCCCGCTGAATCGCTGGACGCTGACCGAATCATAAAGGACCCCCTATGCAGTTTTCTTTCCCTTTACAGGCCGCAACGCTGATTAAACGTTACAAACGGTTTCTTGCCGATGTGCTGACACCGGAGGGCGAAATCCTCACGCTGCACTGCCCGAACACCGGGGCGATGACCGGCTGTGCCACGCCGGGCGATACGGTCTGGTACTCCACCTCATCGAATCTGAAGCGCAAGTATCCATATACCTGGGAGCTCACACAGACGCAGCAGGGTGCCTGGATTTGCGTCAATACCCAGCAGGCCAACGCGCTGGTGAAAGAGGCGCTGCTGGCGGAAACCCTGCCGCCGTTTACCGGCTACAGCATCCTGAAAAGTGAAATAAAATATGGCGCAGAAGGAAGCCGTATCGACGTGATGTTGCAGGCAGAGGATCGCCGCAACTGCTATATTGAAGTGAAATCGGTAACCCTCGCAGAGGGCGAATCGGGATATTTTCCCGATGCAGTTACCGTACGCGGTCAAAAGCATCTTAGGGAGTTGATGAGCGTAGCGGCCAGCGGCGATCGGGCGGTTATCCTGTTCGCCGTACTGCACTCAGCAATTACACGTTTTTCCCCCGCGCGCCATATCGATGCAAAGTACGCGCAGCTATTGAGCGAAGCACAATTAAGCGGCGTTGAAATTTGGGCTTATAAAGCTGAACTTTCTGCCGATACTATGACTCTGAAGGAACCGTTATCCGTTTCGCTATGATAAGTTGTGAGACGGCTTTTTCGGGTTTTGGCCGCGTGTGCAAATACGCTTTTCCTCACAGGCTTGTCAAGAGTAACGTTTAGATAATTGCCATGTGGAAAAGCATCTGCTATTTATAGCGGCCTGATTTTCCCCCAACACGGGGATCGATAGTGCGTGTTAAGGAGAAGCAACATGCAAGAAGGGCAAAACCGTAAAACATCGTCCCTGAGTATTCTCGCCATCGCTGGGGTGGAGCCGTATCAAGAGAAGCCGGGCGAAGAGTATATGAACGAAGCCCAGCTGGCGCACTTCAGACGTATTCTGGAAGCATGGCGTAATCAACTCAGGGATGAAGTCGATCGCACCGTTACCCACATGCAGGACGAAGCAGCTAACTTCCCGGACCCGGTTGACCGTGCGGCCCAGGAAGAAGAGTTTAGCCTCGAACTGCGTAACCGCGATCGCGAGCGTAAGCTGATCAAAAAGATCGAGAAGACGCTGAAAAAAGTTGAAGATGAAGATTTCGGCTACTGCGAATCCTGCGGTGTTGAAATTGGTATTCGTCGCCTGGAAGCACGTCCGACGGCCGATCTGTGCATCGATTGCAAAACGCTGGCTGAAATTCGCGAAAAACAGATGGCGGGCTGATAGCCGGATTATCCTGAAGCCAGTACGCTGTAGCTCACGGCAACCAACGCGATGCCCTGACATCTGGTAACCTGAGGCGGGGTCTCCCCGCCTTAATATTGCTGACAAAAGAAGGAAAAAACGTGGTTTTTCCTTCTTTGTCGTTAGCAGGCGAAAATCAATAAATTGATTTTCCTGATTTTTATTTGCCTGAGTCCATCCTGTCTGTGGCAGGATGGGAGTGTGCAATCAACCTGAGGCGGGGTCTCCCCGCCTTTTTAATTTCATCTTTCGGTATGTCTGAATCACCCTATATCGGGCGCTTTGCGCCATCCCCATCCGGTGAGCTGCATTTTGGTTCACTCATTGCCGCTCTTGGCAGCTACCTTCAGGCCCGCTCGCAGCAGGGTATCTGGTGGGTACGAATCGAAGATATCGATCCTCCCCGTGAAGTTCCCGGTGCCGCCGACGTTATCCTGCTTCAGCTTGAACACTATGGCCTGCACTGGGACGGCGAGGTTCTCTGGCAATCACAGCGCCATGACGCCTATCGCGCGGCGCTGGCCTGGCTGCAAGCGCAGGGAATGAGCTACTATTGCACCTGTACCCGCGCGCGCATCCAGCAGGTCGGGGGCTTCTATGACGGCCACTGCCGTACGCATAATAACGCCCCGCACAATGCGGCGATTCGCCTTTGCCAGCAGCATCCTGTGACCTGTTTCAGCGATAAACTGCGCGGAGAAATCCACGTTGATGGGCAGCTGGCCCGCGAGGATTTTATTATTCACCGCCGCGACGGCCTGTTTGCCTATAATCTGGCGGTGGTGGTGGATGACCATTTCCAGGGGGTAACCGAAATTGTGCGCGGTGCAGACCTGATTGACCCAACCGTGCGACAGATTTCGCTCTACCAGCACTTCGGTTGGCCGGTGCCGGACTATATTCATTTACCACTGGCCCTGTCGGCGGACGGCAATAAGCTATCGAAGCAGAATCACGCTCCAGCCCTGCCTGCTGGCGACCCACGGCCTGTAATAATCAGTGCGTTACAGTTTATGGGTCAGCCTGTTACAGAGGGCTGGCAGGATCGCAGCCTTGAAGAATTACTGGCCGATGCGGTGGCCCGCTGGTCGCTTGCTCGCGTGCCGAAAACGGCGGATATGAATCCGCGATTCTCAAATGAGTCTCGCTGAGCTATGATTAGCCGCTATTTTTTTGTCCTGATGTCTGACTGACACTACAGAGGTGTACTATTTTTACCCGAGTCGCTAATTTTTGCCGTAAGGTGCTAAGCCGCGAGGAGAACGAGAGCGAACACGCAATTGTTCGGCCCGCTATGACGGCGATCCCCCGCGAGCAGCACGCTATTTCCCGCAAAGATATCAGTGAAAACGCCCTGAAGGTGCTCTACCGTCTGAATAAAGCCGGTTACGAGGCCTATCTTGTTGGCGGCGGGGTACGCGATCTCTTGCTGGGCAAAAAACCCAAAGATTTTGACGTGACCACCAGCGCCACGCCGGACCAGGTCCGCAAGCTCTTCCGTAACTGCCGCCTGGTGGGCCGTCGCTTCCGTCTGGCCCACGTCATGTTCGGGCCGGAAATTATCGAAGTCGCCACCTTCCGCGGTCACCATGACGGTAGCCCGGACGATCGTGCCACCTCCCAGCGCGGCCAGAACGGTATGCTGTTGCGTGATAACATCTTTGGTTCGATCGAAGAAGATGCCCAGCGTCGCGACTTCACCATCAACAGCCTCTACTACAGCGTCGCCGACTTTACGGTTCGCGATTACGTGGGTGGAATGCAGGATCTGGAAGACGGCGTTATTCGCCTGATCGGCGTACCGGAAACCCGCTACCGTGAAGATCCGGTGCGGATGCTGCGCGCGGTGCGTTTCGCCGCCAGGCTGGACATGACCATCAGCCCGGAAACCGCCGAGCCACTGCCGCGCCTGGCCACCCTTATCAACGACGTGCCGCCCGCGCGTCTGTTTGAAGAGTCGCTCAAGCTGCTGCAGGCCGGTCGCGGCTTTGCCACCTATAAGCTGCTGCGCGAATACAGTCTTTTTCAGCCGTTGTTCCCGTCCATCACCCGCTACTTCACCGAGCAGGGTGACAGCCCGATGGAGCGTATTATTGCGCAGGTGCTGAAGAACACCGACAACCGTATCCGGAACGATATGCGCGTCAACCCGGCTTTCCTGTTCGCGGCGATGTTCTGGTATCCGCTGCTTGAAGTGGCACAGAAAATCACCCAGGAGAGCGGCCTCGCCTACTACGACGCCTTCGCGATGGCAATGAACGACGTGCTGGATGAAGCCTGCCGAACGCTTGCTATCCCGAAACGCATTACCACGCTGACCCGCGATATCTGGCAGCTTCAGCTGCGGATCTCCCGCCGTCAGGGTAAGCGCGCCTGGAAGCTGATGGAACATCCTAAGTTCCGCGCCGCCTACGATCTGCTGGCGCTGCGTGCGGAAGTCGAGCACAACGCCGAGCTGCAGCGTCTGGTGCAGTGGTGGGGTGAATTCCAGGTTGCCGCGCCGCCGGCACAGAAAGATATGCTGAACAACCTCGATGAAGAGCCGGCCGCACGCCGCCGTCATCGTCGTCCGCGTAAGCGCGCGCCTCGCCGTGAGGGCGGTGCGTGACGCCCGTCTGGCTGGCTATCGGTAGTAATCTTGCGTCTCCGCTCCAGCAGGTTAACGCCGCGCTGGACGTGCTGGCGCAGCTCCCCGACACCAGGATTACAGCGGTGTCGGCGTTCTACCGCACGCCGCCGCTGGGTCCGCAGGATCAGCCTGACTACCTTAACGCCGCCGTGGCGCTGGAAACCGCTCTTGAGCCGGAGGCGCTGCTGGATCACACCCAGCGCATCGAACTGCAGCAGGGTCGCGTCCGTAAAGACGAGCGCTGGGGGCCACGCCCCCTGGATCTCGATATTATGCTGTTTGGCGATCGGGTTATTAACACCCCGCGCCTGATCGTTCCCCACTACGATATGAAAAACCGCGGCTTTATGCTCTGGCCGCTGTTTGAAATCGCCCCTGACCTCGCCTTCCCTGAGGGGGAAACGCTGGAAGCCGTGCTTCAGCGTCTGGATGTGCCGTCACCGGCACGCTGGCCTTGATCCTGTTAAAGCAAACAGAGACGTTATCGTCACAAAACTATCGCAAAAAAGCGTAATTTTGCGATAGTTTGCCTCCTGGCCCCGAATCTTTCTCAATTTCGTCAAATTTTGAGATAGTGATATGCGGTAGCGATAGCCCAATCCGCACAACCATTAACTTGAGAGTAATCTCTCACCTCAGCCTAAAAACATTGTCCCCCGAAACAGCGCTGATTAGAATGCGTCGATATTGCCCGTTCTCAGGATGACTCATGAAACCGACAACCATCACGGCGCTGCATAAGCGCAAGCAAGAGAAAAAACGTTTTGCCACTCTGACCGCCTACGATTACAGCTTCGCAAAGCTGTTTGCCGAAGAGGGAATCGACGTTCTGCTGGTCGGCGATTCGCTGGGCATGACGGTTCAGGGCAACGACTCAACGCTGCCGGTAACGGTCGAAGAGATTGCTTACCATACCCGCGCGGTGCGCCGTGGTGCGCCTGCCTGTCTTCTGCTCTCCGACCTGCCGTTTATGGCCTATGCCACGCCGGAGCAGGCGTTTGAAAACGCCGCTATCATGGTGCGTGCAGGCGCTAATATGGTCAAAATCGAAGGCGGCGCCTGGCTTGTGCCGACAGTGAAAATGCTGACCGAGCGCGCGGTGCCGGTCTGTGGTCATCTGGGCCTGACACCGCAGTCGGTCAATATATTCGGCGGCTATAAAGTACAGGGACGCGGTGACGCGGCCCAGACCCTGCTTGACGACGCGCTGGCGCTTGAAGCGGCCGGTGCACAGCTGCTGGTACTGGAGTGCGTGCCAGTGGAACTGGCGAAACGTGTAACCGACGCGCTCAGGATCCCGGCTATCGGTATCGGCGCAGGCAACGTTACCGACGGGCAGATCCTGGTGATGCATGACGCCTTTGGCATTACCGGCGGCCATATCCCTAAATTTACAAAGAATTTCCTGATCGAAACAGGCGACATGCGCGCGGCCGTGCGGCAGTATATTGCCGACGTTGAATCCGGCGCCTGGCCGGACGACGAACACAGTTTCCGTTAATGCCTGACCTTCAGGACTGAGGAGTATTGTTGTGCTGATTATCGAAACGCTTGTGCTGCTGCGCCAGCATATCCGCCGCCTGCGCGAGCAGGGTCAGCGTATTGCGCTGGTTCCCACTATGGGTAACCTGCACGACGGGCATATGAAGCTGGTCGACGAGGCCCGCGCCCGCGCCGACGTGGTGGTGGTGAGTATTTTTGTCAATCCGATGCAGTTTGACCGGGCGGACGATCTAGCCCGCTACCCGCGTACCCTGCAGCAGGACTGCGAGAAGCTCAACAAGCGCAAGGTGGACCTGGTCTTCGCCCCCGCGCCCGCTGATATCTACCCGCAGGGCACCGACACCCAGACGTTTGTTGAAGTCCCGAGCCTGTCGACCATGCTGGAAGGCGCCAGCCGACCGGGCCACTTCCGCGGCGTCTCGACCATCGTCAGTAAGCTGTTTAACCTTGTCCAGCCGGATATTGCCTGCTTTGGCGAGAAAGACTTCCAGCAGGTGGCGGTGATCCGCAAAATGGTCGCCGATATGGGCTACGACATCGAGATTGTCGCCGTGCCGACGGTACGTGCCAAAGATGGCCTGGCCCTTAGCTCCCGCAACGGCTACCTGACCGCCGCCGAGCGGAAAATCGCGCCGGGGCTCAGCAAAGTAATGAATGAGATTGGCGACAAACTGCAGGCAGGCGATCGCGATCTCGACAAAATGATCGCCCTCGCCGCCCAGACGCTGAATGAAAAAGGCTTCCGCGCCGATGATATTCAGATCCGCGATGCGGACTCCCTGCTTGAGCTGAGCGATGCCAGCCAGCGCGCGACTATCCTGATGGCCGCATGGCTGGGCCAGGCGCGACTGATCGACAATAAAACAGTTGAATTAACCCGCTAAACAGGGGTTATACTGCCCGGCACAGCCCGCCGGGCGCACAGATTAGGTAAGGTAAAGGTTATGATCCGTACAATGCTGCAAGGCAAGCTTCACCGCGTCAAAGTGACCCAGGCCGACCTTCACTATGAAGGCTCCTGCGCCATTGACCAGGATTTCCTTGAGGCGGCCGGTATTCTGGAATACGAAGCCATCGATATTTACAACGTGACCAACGGCAAGCGTTTTTCGACCTACGCCATTTCCGGCGAGCGCGGCTCACGCATTATTTCCGTAAACGGCGCGGCAGCCCACTGTGCCGACATCGGCGATATCCTGATTATCGCAAGCTACGTCACCATGCCGGACGAGCAAGCCCGCAGCTGGCAGCCGAAAGTCGCCTACTTTGACGGCGAAAATGAAATGAAGCGCAAAGCGAAAGCGGTGCCGGTTCAGGTTACCTAAGTCGCGATTTATCCCTGCGGCTGATTGCTGATCAGCCGCGACATGGTCTCCAGCGAGTCGGTCCTTAAGATATAGAGCCGCCTGAGCAAAAACAGATTATCCCCCGGCTTAACCTTCCCCTTCACCGTCGTTACCGCCAAATGAAAACCTGCCGCGCCGGCCGCTTTCACCGCCTTCAGATCGTAGCCGCCAAACGGATACGAGAGATAGATAACCTGTGGGTTAAACTGGGTCAGCGCCCGACGTGAGCGTTGAAAATCAAACAACACATTGTGATAGCTGCGGCTCAGCAGGCTCGGGTGACGCCGATCGTCCACCCGATGCAAAAAGTGGGTATGGGATTGAATATCAAAGGTGCCCTGAATGCTCTTCAGCTCTGACACGCTCATAAACTGTAGCGCTTTCGGGTCCCACTTCTGCGGGTGGCCTTTGATACGCGATGAGATAATAAAGGCCGTCGCTTTAAAATCATACTGCCGCAGAATCGGATACGCGTAGCGACTGACCGACTTCAGGCCGTCATCAAAAGTAATCACCACCGCCTTCGCCGGAATATTGGCACGGTTACGCAGATACGACTCCAGCTGATACAGCGTCAGCGTGGTATAGCCCATATCGCGCAGCCAGGTCATCTGGTTGCTGAAGGCGCGTACCGAGGTAGTGGTCGAGGTATGGCGAAAACGGGTGTTCTCAGTATCCTCCAGGATATGGTGATATGTCAGCATCGGCACACCGTTATCTTCCTGTGCATCCAGGCTACTCACCCACGCCAGCCGCTGGCCGAGACGGATCTGATACCAGGTCTGATTGAGACGGTCTTTCAGCTTATTCAGCACCGGATAGCGCAGGTTTTCCGCCAGAACGCCCACCTGCGGGCTGCTGGCGTCTGCGGCGCTATACAGCGGCGTATCCTTCCAGGTCACCAGATTCTGATCGGTAAGGGGCTTATTCAGATCGCCAGGGCTGTCCTCTACCCGCTTCGCCCCCTGCACGGGTGTAAGATGGTCCTTATCGATAAAGCCCATGCCGTAGCCGAAGCGAAACTCGTCATAGTCACCAACACCCGGCGTCACGCTGAGGATTTGCCCTGCGCGCAGATAGCCTACCCGCACCACGTTGTTGCCAATACGGCCCCAGATCGCAGCATCTTCGGTGATTTGCATATAGCGCCCGCTGTCGTTGCCCTCACCGAGCAGCGCGGCAGAAGCGCCCCCGGAAAGCAGCAACAGCAGCGGAATAATAAAACGCATCAGCATAAGGATCAGGTACGCAGGCCACGACCGCGCTGGATCAGATACCAGCACAACAGATAGAATGCCAGGATAAAGATCACCAGCACACCCACGGTGGTTGCCAGCGGCACATCGGTAATGCCGAGGAAACCGAAGCGGAAGCCGCTAATCATGTAGACAATAGGGTTCAGGTGCGACAGCGCCTGCCAGAACGGCGGCAGCAGCGTCAGGGAGTAGAACACCCCGCCCAGATAGGTCAGCGGCGTCAGGACAAAGGTCGGGATCAGACTGATATCGTCAAAGGTGGTCGCAAAGACCGCATTCAACAGACCCGCAAGCGAGAAGAGTACCGCCGTCAGCAGCAACGTTAGCCCGACAAACAGCCACGAATGCACCTGGAACGGCACAAAGAACAGGGAGATCGCCGTCACCAGAATCCCGACGCACAGGCCTCGCGCCACGCCACCGCCCACATAGCCGGCGATAATTACGTGGGTTGGGACAGGTGCCACCAGCAGCTCTTCGATATTGCGCTGGAACTTCGCGCTAAAGAACGACGAGGCGACGTTGGCATAGGCGTTGGTGATCACTGCCATCATAATCAGGCCCGGCACGATAAACTGCATATAGGTGAAACCGTGCATTTCGCCGATACGTGAACCGATCAGGTTACCGAAGATAATAAAGTAGAGGGTCATGGTGATGACCGGCGGCACCAGCGTCTGCACCCAGATACGCATAAAGCGATGGATTTCTTTGGCCCAGATACTTTTCAGGGCAATCCAGTAAAGCTGCGTCATGCGTGGTCTCCTTTTTTATCATGTACCAGCGTGACGAATAGCTCTTCCAGACGGTTAGCCTTGTTACGCATACTTAATACCTGCACGCCCTGAGCGCTCAGCTGGCTGAACACGCTGTTCACGCCCTGCTCGCGCAGCACTTCCACTTCCAGGGTCGAGGTATCCACCAGACGGTACTGATAGCCTTCGAGCTTCGGCAGCGGGCTTTTCCGGGCCAGGTCGAGAATAAAGGTTTCCGATTTCAGCTTCGACAGCAGCGACTTCATAGAGGTATTTTCCACCAGCTCGCCGTGCTGAATAATGCCGATATTGCGGCACAGCATCTCCGCCTCTTCCAGATAGTGGGTGGTCAGGATGATGGTGGTGCCTTTGTCATTCAGATCCTTTAAAAAGCCCCACATGGAGCGACGCAGCTCAATATCGACACCGGCGGTTGGTTCATCGAGGATCAGCAGTTTCGGCTCGTGCATCAGCGCCCGGGCAATCATCAGGCGGCGCTTCATCCCGCCCGACAGCATCCGCGCACGTTCGTTACGCTTTTCCCACAGATCGAGCTGCTTCAGGTATTTTTCGCCGCGAACTAATGCTTCTTTACGCTCAACGCCGTAGTAGCCCGCCTGGTTAACGACGATCTGATGCACCGTCTCAAACGGGTTAAAATTAAACTCCTGCGGCACCAGCCCAAGCTGGCGCTTGGCGTTCACCACGTCTTTGTCCAGATCGTAGCCAAAAACGTTGACGCGTCCGCTGGTTTTATTGACCAGCGAACTGATAATGCCGATGGTGGTCGATTTACCCGCGCCGTTCGGCCCCAGAAGCGCATAGAAATCACCGGCTTCGACTTTAAGGTCGATCCCACGCAGCGCCTGCATACCGCCGGGATAGGTTTTTTTAAGCTGCTCAAGCTCCAGTGCAATGGTCATGAATGGTGGCTTACCTTTTATCTGACACTTGAAGTGTGGTTTAAAAAAGAATGGAGTTGACCTATATTAGCGCAACGAAATTATCTGGTTACAGGCCGCTAACCTCCATGAAAGACATTGATACACTCATCAGCAATAATGCACTATGGTCAAAAATGCTGGTGGAAGAGGATCCGGGGTTTTTCGAGAAACTGGCGCAGGCCCAAAAGCCACGCTTTCTCTGGATCGGCTGTTCGGACAGTCGCGTTCCCGCAGAACGACTGACCGGGCTCGAACCGGGTGAACTCTTTGTTCACCGTAATGTTGCCAACCTGGTCATCCACACCGACCTGAACTGTCTCTCTGTCGTACAGTACGCGGTCGACGTGCTCGAAGTTGAACATATTATTATTTGCGGCCACTACGGCTGCGGCGGCGTGCAGGCTGCGGTGGAAAACCCGGAGCTGGGTCTGATCGACAACTGGCTGCTGCATATCCGCGATATCTGGTTCAAGCATAGTTCTCTGCTCGGTGAAATGCCGCAGGAACGCCGCCTCGACACCCTTTGCGAGCTGAACGTGATGGAACAGGTCTATAACCTGGGCCACTCCACCATTATGCGCTCGGCGTGGAAACGCGGGCAGAAGGTCACCCTTCACGGTCTGGCGTATGGCATTCATGACGGCCTGCTGCGTAACCTCGACGTCACGGCAACCAACCGTGAAACCCTTGAGCAGCGCTATCGTCAGGGCGTCTCAAACCTGAGCTGCAAGCACATCAACCATAAGTAAGAACAGGGCCTTCGGCCCTGTTTTTTTATTCGTCCAGCATCACCACGTTGCCGACGTAGGGCAGATGGCGATAGCGCTGGGCGTAATCAATCCCGTAGCCCACCACAAACTTATCCTCAATCGAGAAGCCAACAAACTCTACCAGCACCTCAACTTCACGGCGGGAAGGTTTATCCAGCAGCGTACAGATCGCCAGCGACTTCGGTGCGCGCAGGCTTAAGATCTCACGCACTTTCGACAGTGTATTGCCGGAGTCGATAATGTCCTCGACGATCAGCACATCTTTACCGCGAATGTCTTCATCCATATCCTTAAGAATCTTCACATCACGGGAGGTCGACATGCCGCTGCCGTAGCTGGAGGCGGTCATAAAGTCGACCTCATGCGGAACCTGTACGGCGCGGCACAGATCCGCCATAAACATAAAGGACCCGCGCAGCAGGCCCACCAGCACCATCTCGCTGCCGCTGTCCTGATAACGCTCGGTGATTTCACAACCCAGCTCTGCGACACGTGCGGCTAACTCGGCCTCGGAAATCATCACTTCAACAGTATGTTTCATATTACTAACCATCTGATTTAAAGAATAAATCTTTCAGAACCTGTGGCAATCCTTTGGGTATTGCCGCGCAAGGCACGCAGTATACCAGCAAAACGCGGGCGGCGAAGCATCGACGGCTTGAGCTATTTTTGTGATTAAGATCACACTTGTTACAACCTATACTTAATTGCTAGCAAAAAATTAACAATTACAGATGGTGTTTATTTATGGCGAAAAATCAATCCGGGCCGTCACGACTTCTCGTGCGGCTTTCAACCCTGTTCGCAGCCTTCTGCGGACTCTATCTGCTTGCGGGCGGGATCTGGCTGGTCGCCCTCGGTGGCACCTGGTACTACCCGCTTGCCGGTCTGGTGATGCTCGGCGTGACCATCCTGCTGTTTCGCGGTCAGCGTGCAGCGCTGTGGCTCTATGCTGCCCTGCTGCTGGTCACCATGCTATGGGGTGTCCAGGAGGTCGGCTTTGACTTCTGGGCCCTGACCCCACGCAGCGATATCCTGGTATTCTTCGGGATCTGGCTGATCCTGCCCTTTGTCTGGCGTCGACTGTCGGTGCCTTCGCGCGGCGCGGTAACTGCTCTGGTGGTGACGCTGCTGATTAGCGGCGGCATCCTGACCTGGGCGGGCTTCCACGATCCACAGGAGATTAACGGCATTCTGAACGTCGACGCGACACCCGCAGAGCCCATTTCCCCGGTGGCAGACGGCGACTGGCCAGCCTATGGCCGCAATCAGGAAGGCCAGCGTTTCTCGCCTCTGAAACAGATTAATGCTGATAACGTCCATCAGTTGGAGCAGGCCTGGGTCTTCCGCACCGGCGACCTGAAGCAGCCTAACGATCCGGGCGAGATCACTAATGAAGTGACGCCGATTAAAGTGGGCGACACCCTGTTCCTCTGTAGCGCCCACCAGCGCCTTTTTGCCCTCGATGCGGCAACCGGGAAAGAGAAGTGGCATTTCGATCCGCAGCTCAATACCGAGCCTTCTTTCCAGCATGTGACCTGCCGCGGCGTCTCTTATCACGAGGCCAAAGCCGACAGCAGCAGGCCGGATACGGTCTCCGACTGCCCGCGCCGGATTATCCTGCCGGTTAACGATGGCCGTCTGTTCGCGCTGAATGCCGATACCGGCAAGCTGTGTGAATCCTTTGCCAACAAAGGCATTCTGAATCTGCAAACCAATATGCCGGTTACCACCCCGGGCATGTATGAGCCGACGTCACCGCCGATCGTCACCGATACGACGATTGTGATTGCCGGCGCGGTCACCGATAACTTCTCCACCCGTGAACCTTCCGGGGTGATCCGTGGCTTCGACATCAACAGCGGCGAACTGCTGTGGGCCTTCGATCCGGGCGCCAAAGATCCCAACGCTATCCCGACTGACGAGCATCACTTTACCGTCAACTCGCCGAACTCCTGGGCACCAGCAGCCTATGATGCGAAGCTGGATCTGGTCTATCTCCCGATGGGCGTCACCACGCCGGATATCTGGGGCGGCAATCGCACGCCGGAACAGGAGCGCTACGCCAGCTCGATTGTGGCGCTGAACGCGACCACCGGTAAGCTGGCCTGGAGCTATCAGACAGTTCACCACGATCTGTGGGATATGGATATGCCGTCGCAGCCGACGCTGGCGGATATCAACCTCAACGGCGAAACCATTCCGGTGATTTACGCTCCGGCGAAAACCGGCAATATCTTTGTGCTCGACCGCCGTAACGGCAAACTGGTTGTTCCTGCGCCGGAAAGACCGGTTCCGCAGGGCGCAGCCAAAGGAGACTACGTCACGAAAACCCAGCCTTTCTCCGACCTCAGCTTCCGCCCGAAGAGAGATCTGAGGGGTGCGGATATGTGGGGCGCGACCATGTTCGATCAGCTGGTCTGCCGCGTGATGTTCCAGCAACTGCGCTATGAAGGGATCTTTACCCCGCCGTCTGAGCAGGGCACGCTGGTCTTCCCGGGTAATCTGGGGATGTTTGAGTGGGGCGGGATTTCCGTCGATCCACATCGTCAGGTCGCCATAGCCAACCCGATGGCCCTACCATTTGTGTCTAAGCTGATCCCGCGCGGTCCGGGCAATCCGATAGAGCCGCCAAAAGACGCCAAAGGCAGCGGTTCGGAATCCGGTATTCAGCCGCAGTACGGCGTGCCCTACGGCGTGACCCTGAACCCGTTCCTGTCACCTTTCGGCCTGCCGTGCAAGCAGCCAGCCTGGGGCTATATCTCTGCCCTGGATCTGAAAACCAACCAGGTAGTATGGAAAAAACGTATCGGTACGCCGCAGGATAGCCTGCCTTTCCCGATGCCGGTTCCGCTGCCGTTTACCATGGGGATGCCGATGCTCGGCGGCCCGATCTCTACCGCCGGAAACGTGCTGTTTATTGCCGCCACCGCCGATAACTACCTGCGCGCGTACGATATGCGTAACGGGGAGAAACTCTGGCAGGCGCGTCTACCCGCCGGAGGCCAGGCGACGCCGATGACCTATGAGGTTAACGGCAAGCAGTATGTGGCGATCTCCGCCGGCGGCCACGGCTCCTTTGGTACCAAAATGGGGGATTATATTGTGGCTTACTCCCTGCAGGATAATACCGAGTAATCGTCTCTTACCCGAAACCTCTCAGGATGAGAGGTTTCGGGCCTTTCCTCAGACCGTAAAGCCCAGCATCATGCCGGTATCTTCGTGCTCCAGCAGATGACAATGCGCCATATAGGCACTCTCTTTCGGCGCGTCATGATCGAAGCGAACCAGTACTTCGCTGACGCCACCTTCCACTTTCACCATATCTTTCCAGCCGCTACAGTGGGCCGCCGGTTTCCTGCCGTTCTCTGAGAGAATGCGAAACTGAGTACCGTGAATATGGAACGGGTGCAGCATCATATCGCCCTCGCCGGAGATAACCCAGCGTTCATACTGGCCGCGAGGTACAGCAAACTGCGGCGTATCCATCGCAAAGGCCTGGCCGTTAATACGGTTCGCACTATGCAGATCCATACCGTGGCTACCATGATCCCTTTGCCCCATCGACCCGTGATTCATACCCTGGCCGTGGCCGCCGTGCTGCATCATGGCACCGTGATCCATTCCGCCCAGCGCCTGGGCGCCGTGTTTATCCATCAGCGCCTGCATCCCCATCTGGTCAAGCATGGGATCCATCGACAGTTTCAGCGTCCGCTGCGTTAAGCCATCCAGCGACGGCAGCGTGGGAACCGGGACCAGATTATCCGGCAGCGTGCCCGACGCGACGACCCGCAGCGGCTGAATACTCAGCACCGGATGCGGCTTATCAAAGGGCGCAATACTCATCCCCATCTGGCTGACCGGCAGCGTCAGAATATCAAAGGGCTTACCGTCGCGGGTTTCCACCAGCACTTCAAAGCGCTCGCCCGGCATCATCGGCAGTTCCGTGACTGCGACAGGCTCGGCCAGCAGCCCGCCGTCGCTGGCAATCACATACAGCGGGCGTTTATCGCTGGCGGCAAAGTTAAGGGAGCGGGCATTACAGCCGTTCAGCAGGCGCAAACGCAGCCAGCCGCGTGGGGCCGCGTGGCGAGGATATATCGCCCCGTTGGTCAGTAACCTATCGCCAAACCAGCCCACCGCTGCGCTCATCATATCCAGCTGGTAGTCAATCTGACCGTCGGCGGTAAATTTTTTGTCCTGAACAATCAGCGGAACATCATCAACGCCCCAGCTTTTCGGCAGCAGAAGCTGCTGGCTGTGCGGATCGTCAATCAACACCAGTCCAGCCAGCCCCATCGCGACCTGATGGCCAGTTTTTCCGTGCCTATGAGGATGGAACCAGCAGGTGGCCGCCTGCTGAGTGGGCGTAAAGCTGACACTGCGGCTTTTGCCTGGCGCAATCACGCCCTGCGGACCGCCGTCAACGCTGCCCGGCACTTCGAGACCGTGCCAGTGAACGGTGGTCTCCTCGCTAAGCTGGTTGCGGATCTCGACGTTAACCTGTTTACCCTGCTGCAGTTTCAGCGCGGGTCCGAGCAGATTGCCGTTATAGCCCCAGCTGGTGGCGGTATGTTTTCCGAAAATGGTTTTTCCGGCCTGCACCGTCAGGCGAATGCGGCTTTGGGCATCCGCCTCCAGCAGGTCGGGAATCGGCAGAGCCGGACGTTCAGCGGCGAATGCCTGCCGACTCCATAGCGGCAGCGCGCTGAATACGCCAAGCGCCGCAGAACATTTCAAAAAGTCACGACGTTGTATCCTCATATCCTTATCCTCAACCGGCGAAATTGACAGCCTAAACCTTTACCTAACAGGAAGGTCAAGTTGTCCCGTCACGCACTAAATAATCGTCGTCGGTGCGCTTCTATGTATGCTAACGTTAAAGTTCCGTGACGCTGTGGTAGATACAATGAAGACGCTTTTCAGAACAATCCTGTTAGGTAGCCTGCTGGCCATGTCCACAAACAGCTACGCGCTTAGCGAAAATGAGGCCGAAGATATGGCCGATTTAACCGCCGTATTTGTATTTCTGAAAAACGACTGTGGTTACCAGAACCTTCCCAACGGTCAGATCCGCCGCGCACTGGTGTTCTTTGCCCAGCAGAATCAGTGGGATCTCAGCAACTATGATAGCTGGGATATGAAAACCCTGGGTGAAGAGAGCTACCGCGATTTAAGCGGCATCGCGATTCCCGTCGACAAAAAGTGCAAATCTTTGGCCCGCGACTCCCTGAACCTTCTGGCCTACGTCAAGTAATCCCCTGCTTTTACTCTGTACAGGCGTTCGAGAAGTTTCAGTTATTGTGTGACGCGTATTCGCTCAAAAAAACTGATATTTTTAGCTGTAGAAAACATCATCGGTCATAGTTATCAAGAGCTAATAAATGTCAATGACAAGCACTGTTTAAATATCCAGATAAAGAATTCCCTCTGGGCCAGATGAGTGATAGAGTTTCACCCATAAGACCCTTTGGAGGCATTATGTCTGAATTTGAATTACTGGCGCAGGGTCTGCTTGAAAAAGCAGAGATGGAAGAAAAACAGCGACAGGAAAATGACAAAAAATTGATTGAGCAGGTACTGGAAATCTATGACCAGAAATATGTAGCAGAGCTACTCAGGAAAGTCGGCAAAAACGAATGGAGCCGGGAAACGCTTAACCGCTGGATTAATGGTAAATGCCCCCCTAAGTCACTGAACTCAATTGAAGAAGCACTTCTCAGGAAAATGCTTCCGACACCGCCAGCACATCACCCAGATTATGCATTTCGGTTCATTGACCTGTTTGCCGGTATCGGCGGTATACGGAAAGGCTTTGAGGCCATCGGGGGTCAATGTGTCTTTACCAGTGAGTGGAACAAAGAGGCTGTTCGCACCTATAAAGCCAACTGGTTTAATGACGAGCAGACACATAAGTTCAATCTCGATATCCGGGGAGTGACGCTCAGTGACAAACCGGATATATCGGAGATTGATGCTTATGCCCACATTGACGATCATGTGCCGGATCATGACGTGCTCCTGGCGGGCTTTCCATGCCAACCCTTTAGCCTTGCTGGTGTAAGCAAAAAAAATTCGCTGGGCCGTGCACACGGCTTCGAGTGTGAAGCCCAGGGAACTCTTTTCTTTGACGTGGCCCGTATTATACGAGCCAAAAAACCGGCTATCTTTATACTGGAAAACGTCAAAAACCTGAAGAGCCACGACAAGGGTAAAACCTTTAAAATCATCATGGAAACGCTCGACGAGCTGGGTTATGAAGTTGCGGATGCGGCTGACGTGGGGAAAAATGATCCTAAAGTCATCGACGGAAAACATTTTCTGCCTCAGCACCGTGAGCGTATCGTTCTGGTTGGTTTCCGCCGCGACCTGAATATTCACAACGACTTCACCCTGCACGATATCAGCCGATTTTATCCGGAGCGACGCCCCACGTTTGGCGAACTGCTGGAACCCGTGGTTGACAGCAAATATATCCTGACACCTAAACTGTGGGAATACCTCTATAACTATGCCAAAAAGCACGCGGCTAAAGGCAATGGCTTTGGTTTTAGCCTGGTTGATCCTGAAAACAAGGAAAGTGTAGCCCGCACGCTTTCTGCCCGTTACCACAAAGACGGGTCTGAGATTTTGATAAACCGTGGCTGGGACATGGTTATGGGTGAAGCAGACTTTGTGAATGAAGAGAATCAGGCCCGTCGTCCACGTAGGTTGACTCCCCGTGAATGTGCACGTCTCATGGGCTTTGAAAAGCATGACGGTAAATCCTTCCGTATTCCTGTTTCTGACACACAATCATATCGGCAATTCGGTAACTCCGTTGTAGTTCCGGTCTTTGAGGCCGTCGCCAGGCTACTGGAACCTTATATCCTCAAAGCCGTATCTTTGGATACTGATAAGGTTGAGTCAGACCAGCTCTGAGTAATGCCCGGTAAACTCTGCAATAAACGCCCCAGGTCATAAGCTTATCTCTCACCGCTTCCGGGTATTTTTGGTGTAATGACAATGGCACAACCAGCCTGACACCCGCCACCTGCATCTCCTTGTACTGAGCCGGAGAACCCCCCTCCTGCAGCGTAAAAAGATGCACCTGTCTGATTTTGTTTGCCTCGTTTAATATCTGTCGCCAGCGATCTTTACAGGTTTTCTTCAGGAAATCCGTCGTCATGATAAGCATCAGCGGACGGAAATAGAAAGTCCGGCTTTTTATTACCTTCCGTTACAGCCTGCGTGGCGAAGTGACGCAGCCCATATTCAATGAAAAGATGCTCAAGATGTAGCTCTAATGATTTCCCGGCTCTGGATTTACGACGATTGCTGACGGAGTTGGCCAGCGCAATAAACTCATCGACGGAGCCAAAGCTCTTGCGGATAATATCCAGTATATGCAGCTCTTCTACGAGCAGAAAAATGTCGTACTCTACTCGACGGCGGTCAACAAGCTGTTCGTCCGGGTCGTCTGAATTTTGTGCGTTATGGTCGGCGGCGTACTGGATAATTTCGCTTCTGGACGGAAACCGTTGCTTCCATACATCAGGGATAGAGTATTTATGGTTTAAGGGACCATGTTGCAAAGACAGGCCACACAGAATTTCATCAGCATGACCGGAAATGAGCATTCCGGGGAGAATTTCCCCATAATGGACTCAATGACATCCTCTACTTCCAGACTGGCGCAGACCCAGACATCCACGTCAGAACAGTCACCGCCTTGCTCGTCCTGCCTGAAGGCAAAAATGGTCACTGCTCCCGTATTCTCTGGGTTTTGAAGCGGGCTTATTCTTCCTCCCCAACTGGTTATCCTTTTTTCATTCCTGGTGCCACCAGAAAACCGGTGGTTATAATAGATCGCCCGTGCTTCGCTGTCCGGGCACTCATGAGACGAGACATGCGCTGTGAGATTTACAGACGGATTCAGCTCTCATATATGTTTGATGGACGGAAACAGTTTTTCAATAATGCCGGAGGGAATATAAAGCCCGACCTGATGACCACCAGTTGCCCCTGTGTCATTGGCAGATAGTCGTTTAATGTAGAGGAAATAGCTCCCACCTGCCTTATGAAGTAGTCAGCTTTGAAAACCCGACATAAGTATCCCTTCCCTACTTCAGAAAAAATCAGTGTTTAATCTTTCCATACCTGTGCGGATACAGCCAGTAAAGCTTTGCGAAAGTGATTCAGACTCGGTAGCAGGCAGGATTAATATGCAAAAAGTCTGTCATCCGAATGGCACAAATTACGACGTTCTATCTGCTTCTGCCTGACGTTAACAAGTACCTGACCGTGCAAGCATGGTCATAGTTAGCTATGATGTTACGCCCACTTTTCATGGGTGTTAACGAAGGAGCAACTATGACCCGTAACACGCTGTGGCATGAAACACTGCACGATAAGTTTGGTCAGTACTTTGCCGTTGATAAGGTGCTGTATCACGAGAAAACCGATCATCAGGATTTGATCATTTTCGAAAATGCCGCCTTTGGCCGCGTAATGGCGCTGGATGGCGTGGTGCAGACCACCGAACGTGACGAATTTATCTATCACGAAATGATGACTCACGTTCCGCTGCTGGCGCACGGTCACGCAAAACACGTACTGATTATCGGCGGCGGCGACGGGGCGATGCTGCGTGAAGTCACCCGCCATAAAAACGTCGAGTCGACTACGATGGTGGAAATCGATGCCGGGGTGGTCTCATTCTGCCGCCAGTATCTGCCGCACCACAACGCGGGCAGCTACGACGATCCGCGCTTTACGCTGGTCATTGACGACGGCGTCAATTTTGTTAACCAGACAGCGCAAACGTTCGACGTGATTATCTCCGACTGTACCGATCCGATTGGGCCGGGCGAAAGCCTCTTTACCTCGGCATTCTATGAAGGCTGCAAACGCTGTCTGAATCCGGGGGGGATTTTCGTCGCGCAGAACGGCGTCTGCTTCCTGCAGCAGGAGGAAGCCATCGACAGCCACCGCAAGCTCAGCAATTACTTTGCCGACGTCAGCTTTTACCAGGCGGCGATCCCCACCTATTACGGTGGCATTATGACCTTTGCCTGGGCGACGGATAATGACGCGCTGCGCCGCCAGTCGACGGAAATTATTCAGGCGCGTTTCCACAGCAGCACGCTGCGCTGCCGCTACTACAATCCCGCCGTTCACACGGCTGCCTTTGCCTTACCGCAATATGTGCAGGACGCCCTGTCCACACCGCAATCCTGAGGGGGTGAGAAAAATTGAAGAAGCTTAAACTACATGGCTTTAACAACCTGACCAAAAGCCTGAGTTTTTGTATTTACGATATCTGCTACGTCAAAACCGCAGAAGAACGCGATGGCTATATCGCCTATATCGATGAACTGTATAACGCCAACCGACTGACCGAGATCCTGTCAGAAACCTGCTCGATTATCGGAGCCAATATTCTGAATATCGCCCGCCAGGATTACGAGCCGCAGGGTGCCAGCGTGACCATTCTGGTCAGCGAAGAGCCGGTCGACCCGCATCTTATCGATACCACCGAACATCCAGGCCCGCTGCCGGAAGCCGTGGTTGCCCATCTCGATAAAAGTCATATCTGCGTGCATACCTATCCGGAAAGCCATCCCGAAGGCGGCCTGTGCACCTTCCGCGCCGATATCGAAGTGTCGACCTGCGGAGTGATTTCGCCGCTTAACGCGCTGAACTATCTGATCCACCAACTGGAATCCGATATTGTGACTATCGACTACCGCGTGCGCGGCTTTACCCGCGATATCAACGGTATGAAGCACTTTATCGACCACGAGATTAACTCAATCCAGAACTTTATGTCCGACGATATGAAGTCGCTTTACGATATGGTGGACGTCAACGTCTATCAGGAAAATATCTTCCACACCAAGATGTTACTGAAAGAGTTCGATCTGAAGCACTATATGTTCCATACCAGACCGGAAGACCTTAGCGAAGAAGAACGCAAGATGATTACCGATCTACTGTGGAAAGAGATGCGTGAAATCTACTACGGGCGCAATATCCCGGCGGTAGGGCTGAAATCGATTTAACCGGTGGCGGGCAGCAGTACTGCTGCCCGTTTTACGTCGTCAGCATCAGTTGAAACGCCTGTCCGTCCAGGGCGGTACGGGATTCGGCGTCGAGATGCCTGTCGGTGATAATATCGGTGAGCGACTGCAGCGGCGACACGCAGAACAGCGACCAGGAGCCATACTTGCTGCTGTCTGCCAGCAGTACGCGACGGCGCGCATTGCCCAGCAGATCCTGCTTCAGCCCGGCCTTTTCTTCCGTCGGCGTCGTAATGCCTTTCTCCAGACTCCACGAGTTACAGCTTACAAACGCGATATCTGGATAGACAGTACGCAGAAAACGGCGGCCGTGATCGCCAATGCACGACTGGCTGGAATCGTCGATCCGCCCGCCGATAATACTCACTTCAATCTGCTTAAACTCAGAGAGAAATAGGGCGATATGCAGATCGGCAGTGATCACCCGCAGCGGCAGATGCGTCAGCTGGCGCGCCAGCTCAAGCATGGTGGTTCCGGCATCCAACACCACCGAATCCCCGGCGTTGACCAGCCTTGCCGCCTTACGGGCAATCGCCAGTTTCTCGGCCAGATTACGCTGCGACTTCTCCTGGGTGGTGGGCTGCGCCGGAATAAAGCGGTTAAGGGTGACGCCACCGTGAGAGCGGCTAATCACACCTTCCCGGTCGAGCTTGATCAGGTCGCGGCGGATCGTAGCGGGCGACGCTTCGATCGCCGCAACCAGTTGATCAACAGTGACCAGATTATGGCTTTTCAGATAGTCCATAATCTGATCGAGACGGCTTTGTCCCTTCATAGGCCCTTAGCTTATGCCAGTTGCATCGCAAGTTGGATGGAAATCGCCATGCTCTCAGACTTCGCCTTACCTGTCCAGGCAATATCAAACGCCGTTCCATGGTCCGCAGAGGTGCGAATAAATGGCAGACCAGCGGTGATATTTACCCCGTCATAAAAGCCCAGCAGCTTCAGAGGAATATGTCCCTGATCGTGGTACATCGCTACCACCATATCGTACTGGCTTTCGTAAGCCTGCAGGAAAATGGTATCCGGCGGACAAGGACCGTAGACGTCAATTCCCTGCTGTTTGATCTCCGCGATTGCCGGGCTGACAATCTTGATCTCTTCATCGCCAAACAGACCGTTTTCCCCGGCGTGCGGGTTGACGCCTGCCACCGCGATCCGCGGCTTATCAAAGCCTACGCGACGCAGGAAAGTATCGGCAATTTTCACCACGGTTTTGATACGTTCGCCGTTAAGCGTATCGAGGAATTTCCGCAGTGCGATATGGGTGGAAACATGGATCACTTTCAGCTTATCGGTATACAGCACCATAGCGTAGTCTTTGCTGTCGGTTAACTTCGCCAGCAGCTCGGTATGGCCCGGATACATATGTCCAGCCGAGTGTAGTGCCTCTTTGTTCAAAGGCGCGGTGGCAATAGCCTGAACATCACCGTTCATGGCCATTTCGCTGGCACGCTTCACGCAACGATAAGCCAGATCGCCTGCCTGGGCCTGCACTTTCCCCGGTGCCAGCGCTGCAGGATCTTCCAGCGGTTCATCAATCACATTAATGACCCCCGGCGCGAAGCGTGCCTGCGAAACCTGTTCAATCGCATGGAATTCGACGGGCGGCGCAACGCCCAGCGCCTGAATGCGCTGTAACGTATGCAGGCAGCCGACCACAACGGCTGGCACGCCGGATAGCTCGCCCTCCGCCAGCGCCTTAATAATGATTTCCGGGCCAATACCCGCAGGATCGCCCATCGTCACCGCAATCGTCTTATTTGCCACTGTACATCTCCTCAATAAAATAAAGTGCATCCCGTAGGGTGGTCTCACCACCAAATCCACCGGCCTTGGTGATCACCGGCAAATCGTCAATCTCGCTGTTTACAAAAGTGCCGCACGGTACGCAGGGCACCACTTCACTGTTGATACGGTAGCCTTCCGCCTTAAGCGAACGGGCAACGGCAATGGCGATATCGCCACCAGTCAGGAACAGGCCGCCAATTTGCGACTGGTTGATAATGGTTAGCGTGATCTCGCCGAGGGTTGCGCTGATACGCTCCCCTAACTGCTGTCGCGTTAGCTCGTGCTGCTCGCAGAGCGCATCGATCATATTGCGGACGTCCGCATCGCGGCAGGTACGCAGTACGCAGTGCTGACGATCGTTAAGTACGGCGGTCGCCTGACGAGCGATATCTGCCATCGCAGTCTCGCTGCCGGGCAGTAGTAGTGCGGCAACGTCAATATCGACAATACCCAGCGATTTTTCCCCGGCGGCAAAGACAATCTGCTGACGCGTGGCTTCGCTCATCGACCCCGCCACCACCAGCACCGGCAGCTTCTGTTCTGCAGCAAGATAGCTGCTGGCAGGCAACGCATTCGCCAGCCCCGCAGCCCCCACCAGCACATAGCGACAGGTCAGCGCGGAAATGGCCTGCGCCAGCAGCACCAGATCGCCGTCATTTTCAGCATCGACAACCACAATCCCCTGGGCTGACTCACTGAACCGCTGTAGTTCAGTCAGCAATGCACCACCTCGCACCTGCGCAAGACCCACTTCGCTGACAGGAAGTGCCGTTTGCAGGCCAATCAGCGTTTTAATATGGGAGGAGACAATCGGCGTTTTCGGATCGGTGGCAAACTCGGTCTCCACCAGCGGTACGCCGTGCACCAGACACTGACCGTTTACCGTTACCCGACCGGCAGCAGGAATAGCCGCCGCGACAATTGCCAGCCGTGCGCCGCTGACGGCCATGGCCGCCGCCACTTCTGCCCCGACGTTGCCCCGGAAGGTCGAGTCGATTTTTTTGTAGATAACCGGCGCGTCCTGCTGACCATCAAACCAGGGAGCCGCAGCTTTTCTGACCTTCTCGCCCGCCTGTTCCGGCGTCAGCGCCCGGCTTTCCGTATTGATCACCAGTACATCGGTGCGCTGGGGCAAGAGCTGCTCATTCAGCATCACCTCGGTACGTGCGCCCTTTTTCGCCAGCTGCACTCCCGTATCATTGGCACCGGTAAAATCATCCGCTATCACGATCATTTTCATAAGGTTTTCTCCCCTGTTGCGGCGGCTGCGCGCTGCAGGTTACGTTTGGCAACCCAGGAGGTTAGTACCGGTGTCAATATGGCCGTCACAATAACGGAGGTCGCCACCAGCGGCGTGGCAACGGCCACCACCTGACCCAACGCCGGATCGGCCTGCGCTATCGCCATCGGTGTCGCGACGGCATTCCCCGCCGTGCTGGAAGCTGCCGCCCCGGCAATACCAGTGCCGCCCAGTAAACGATCGGCTTTGATATTGAAGAAACCACCAACGAAGGTGGTGATCACACCCAGCATGATCCCCGCCAGTCCGCCTTTCAGCAGCATCGCCAGATCGATAGAAGCGCCCAGCGCAAAGGCGAAGAACGGGATCAGCAGCGGTCCGCCTTTCGTCAGAAACTCACGCATCTTAGGATCGAGGTTGCCAAGCAACATGCCGATCAACATCGGGATCAGCACCACCACAATGGACATCACGGGAATATTCGCCATCCCGGCCGCGCCCAGCGCGATCATGGTCAGGATCGGACCGTCGCTCAGCGACATCAGTGGCGTTGCACCCACTTCATTTTCGCTGCCAAATTCACCAGCCAGCGCCGCATACAGACCGCCGTTGGTATTGCTCATGGCGGCAATAATGGCCACGGAGGAAAGTCCCCAGATCCCTTGCGCACCAAATAGTCGCTCGACGCCAAAGCCCAGCGCCACCGCAACCACAAACTTGGTGAAGGTGATCCCACCGCCGATCATCAGTGATTTAGGCGCGGCTTTAATGTGGATCCCGGCCCCCATACAGAGCAGGAAGGCACCGATTAACGGCGCTGCGCCGTTTTTGAAAAGTGCCGTGGTAAAACCGCCGACCTGCAGCGCCTCCGGCGCAAAGGTATTGAGTATCGCCCCCAGCACCAGCGGGACCACCATCATCCCGCCTGGAATTTTTTCTATCGCCGCTTTGATTTGCATGTTGCCCTCAGAGTTTGATTCTATTTAATCACGTATGATTATATAAAATCAAAAATCAGAAAAACATGTGTTAGATCGCAGTTTAAAAAGTTAACACTGCGTTAAGGAATGATCACTTGAGTGAATATAATCAGAAAGGAGAAGGCAGCGTCGCAACGCTGCCGGGAGGGATTAACGATTGTGGAGAAAATCGCGATAGGCCTTTACCACGGCAAGAAAGTCCTCCAGGCCACAGAAAGCGAGGCTCTCTTCGTCGTAGTAGTTCATCCCCTCTTCCATCTCTTCGCCGGAGAACTCCAGCTGGTTGGCGCGGATCATCACCTCTTCGCCATCTAACCACAGCGTATACTCGTGCCCGGCACGCTGCCACTGGCGCTCGCTGCCTTTGACCGTCTGCGCCGCCTGCTCCACTTCCTCCAGCAGGGCAAGGTTCTCTTTCACCTCTTCATTAAACCAGTGCCCGACCGCCTCGTGGTCCATCGACATCCGCACCTTGACGATCCCGGTGACGTCACGCAGAAATTCGTATTCCATAGTCTGTTCCTCTGCTCAGGCTCTGTATCAGCCTATGCAGTAATTATCGCAGTACAGCGGGAGAAAAAAAGTATCGGGGGGTGAAAATCGTGAGAATGCCCTCTCCCGCCTGCAAGAGGGCTAAAGGCTTACTTCAGCGTCGCCACCAGCGCTTTACGGCTGGCCTCCAGCGATACGACCCGCTGGCAGACGTCTTTACCAAACTGCTGGAAGTCCGCTTCCTGGTTTTTCCATTCGTTCTGGACCGCCGTCTGCAGGCCGCCCAGGCTACCCAGCACGCCTTCCAGCGGATTACCACCGCCTTTCAGCACCGCTTTGGCACCCATCTCATTAATGCTGTCCTGCAGGATCCCGCCCATCGCCCGGTTGACCAGCTGCTGACCGTCGGCGCGAACCTGATCGATAGCTTTATAGTGGAAGGCCAGACCGTCGCTGCGGCGTTCAATAATGCGGTTCATCTGCTCTTTCAGCTGACCGTCGAGGGTCACAAGGCGGGTACGCATTCTGCTGCTTTCCCCGGCCTCTTTAGCGATGATTTTATCCAGCGCCACGCGGCCTTTTTCCACACGCTCCCGCGCGCCGTTATCAATCCACGGCAGGGCGCTACGCAAATCGGCCTGATAATCTTTGGCCTGCTCACGCTGGGCGGCGGTCAGTGTTTTCTGCTGGCCGTTAAACATCACGTTGCCATCCGGCGTCATCACCAGATTGCCGTTTTCGCCGTTGACCTGAACGGTCTGCGGGCTAATGATCACATCGTCACGCGGAGTGACGCTGCACTGGTAGTCGGCCCGTGCGGCAAACGCGGAAACGGAGAGTGCAACAGCCAGCAGCGTTTTGCGCATCATAGAAAAACTCCCTTAAGACAAAACGGGCCAGCAAATGCTGGCCCCTGTGTTCTGTTAGTCCCACCAAACGTCGAAAAGTTCGCTGGTGCGCACATCCGAAAGCTTGCGGTCTTCCAGCCATTTGCGCACCAGAGCCTGATGATCTTCGGTGCACTTGCCAATTTCCTGCATGCAAATCAGCCCTTCCCACGCCAGATAGCCGCTACCATCAAACGCCAGTTTGTTCGGCTCGATCACGTCATTAATAAAATCATCAACCATTTTATCGATGCTCTCTTCAGAGGTGCCTTCTTCAAAACGCCAGGCGACGGAAAAACCCAACTCCTGGAACTCATCGATATGCATTTTTTTACGCAGACGACGGCTACGATTTGTTGTCATTATTTCACCCTCTCGAACATTAAGTCCCATACGCCGTGGCCGAGACGATGGCCACGCTGTTCAAATTTTGTCACCGGACGTGATTGTGGACGCGGGACGTAATCGTTGTCCGGGGACAGATTAGTATACCCTTCCATTGATGACATCACCTCGAGCATATGCTGCGCATAAGGTTCCCAGTCGGTCGCCATATGGAAGACACCGCCCAGCTTCAGCTTGCTTTTGATCAGCTCTGCAAACGGCGGCTGCACGATGCGGCGCTTATTGTGGCGCGCTTTATGCCACGGGTCCGGGAAGAAGAGCTGCACCATGGTCAGGGAGTGATCGGGGATCATTTTATGCAGCACTTCCACCGCATCGTGGCACATCACGCGCAGGTTGCTAATACCCGCTTCGTCGGCGGAGGAAAGGCAGGCCCCCACGCCCGGGGAGTGCACTTCAATCCCGAGGAAGTTCTGCTCCGGACGCGCCTGGGCCATGGTCACCAGGGATGCGCCCATACCGAAGCCGATCTCAAGCGTCGTCGGTGCTTCACGGCCAAACAGGGCCGGCAGATCCAGCGGCTCTTCGCTGAACTCGACGCCCATCACCGGCCAGAAATGATCCAGCGCGTGCTGCTGCCCTTTGGTCAGGCGCCCCTGACGGCGGACAAAACTGCGAATACGGCGAAGCAGGCGGCCGTTTTCATCAAATTCCGGTGAAATGACATCATTGCTCATAAAAATAGTCTGCCAGTAAGAATGGTCGGGAAACGGGCATTATCCAAAGATAGTTGCCGGATGCAAGGGTTTACAGTCGGCTGCCGCTGTGCTGGAATCACTCTCCCTGTCTCAGTGAATACGATAACCATGCAAGCGGCGCAATTTTCAGCCCAGGTTCTGGACTGGTACGACAAATACGGGCGCAAAACGCTGCCCTGGCAAATCGATAAGACGCCCTACAAAGTATGGCTCTCCGAAGTGATGTTGCAACAAACTCAGGTTGCCACGGTTATTCCCTATTTTCAGCGTCTTATGGCGCGTTTCCCGACGATAACCGATCTGGCCAGTGCCCCGCTGGATGAGGTGCTGCATCTGTGGACCGGCCTCGGCTACTACGCCCGCGCCCGCAACTTACATAAGGCCGCGCAGCAGGTCGCCACGCTGCATAAGGGCGAGTTCCCGCAAACCTTTGATGAAGTTGCCGCTCTGCCCGGGGTGGGTCGCTCCACCGCTGGCGCCATCCTCTCTCTATCACTCGGCCAGCATTTCCCGATCCTCGACGGCAACGTGAAGCGCGTGCTGGCCCGCTGCTATGCGGTCGACGGCTGGCCGGGTAAGAAAGAGGTGGAAAAGCGCCTGTGGGATATCAGCAGCGACGTGACGCCCGCGCAAAGCGTCGAGCGCTTTAACCAGGCGATGATGGATCTCGGGGCGATGGTCTGCACCCGCTCGAAACCGAAGTGCGAGCTCTGCCCGCTGAAGCAAGGTTGTGTGGCCTATGCCCGGCATTCATGGGCCCAGTATCCGGGGAAAAAGCCGAAGCAGACCCTGCCGGAACGCACCGGTTATTTCCTGCTAATGCAGCATGGCGACGAGGTGTTTCTTGCCCAGCGTCCGCCCAGCGGCCTGTGGGGCGGACTATTCTGCTTTCCGCAGTTTGCAGACGAAGCCGCATTGCACGAATGGCTCTCTTCCCGCAACATTCCGGCCAACGGCCTGAGCCAGATGACCGCTTTCCGTCATACTTTCAGCCATTTCCATCTGGATATCGTGCCCATGTGCCTTTACCTGTCCACGGCGGGATCATGCATGGATGAAGGCGGCGCACTCTGGTATAACTTAGCCCAGCCGCCGACAGTGGGACTGGCGGCGCCCGTGGAGCGCCTGTTACAGCAGTTACGCGCTGGCGCTCTGGCGTAACACACTGGCCGATAAAGAGGATTATTGATGAGCAGAACCATTTTTTGTACTTTCCTGCAGCGCGACGCTGAGGGCCAGGATTTCCAGCTGTATCCGGGCGAGCTGGGTAAACGCATTTTTAACGAGATTTCGAAAGAAGCCTGGGGCCAGTGGCAGAAAAAGCAAACCATGCTGATTAACGAAAAGAAACTCAACATGATGAACCCGGAGCACCGCAAGCTGCTGGAGCAGGAGATGACCAGGTTCCTGTTTGAAGGCAAAGACGTGCATATCGAAGGCTACACGCCGCCGGAACAACAGTAAGGCCCGAGGGCCTTACTGCAACCCAACAGCAGGCACACTCCCGGAATGATGAAAAAACTGATCGCGCTGGCTTTTGTCGCGCCGTTGCTCGTTTCCTGTTCCACTTCGAAAAAAGGCGAGAGCTATAACGAAGCCTGGATCAAAGACACCAACGGTTTTGACATTTTGATGGGGCAGTTTGCCCACAATATTGAAAATATCTGGGGACTGAACGAGGTGCTCATCGCGGGTCCGAAGGACTACGTGAAGTACAGCGATCAATATCAGACCCGCAGCCATATCAACTTCGATGCCGGTACCATAACCATCGAAACCATCGCTGGCACCGAACCGGCGGCGCGGCTGCGCAAAGCGATTATTAAAACCCTGCTGATGGGTGATGACCCGAGCGCCGTCGATCTTTACTCCGACGTCGACGACATTCAGGTCTCTAAAGAGCCGTTCCTGTACGGCCAGGTGCTCGACAATACTGGCCAGACCATCCGCTGGGAGGGTCGCGCCGCGAACTTTGCCGACTACCTGCTGCAAAACCGGCTGAAGAGCCGCAATAACGGCCTGCGTATTATCTACAGCGTCACCATTAACCTGGTCCCGAACCACCTCGATAAACGTGCGCATAAATACCTGGGCATGATCCGTCAGGCGTCGCATAAGTACGGCGTGGACGAGGCGCTGATTCTGGCGATTATGCAGACCGAATCCTCCTTTAACCCCTACGCAGTCAGCCGTTCCGACGCGCTGGGCCTGATGCAGGTGGTGCAGCATACCGCCGGTAAAGACGTATTCCACTCGCAGGGTAAATCCGGCGTACCGGACCGCAGCTATCTGTTCGATCCGCAAAGCAATATTGATACCGGCACCGCCTACCTGGCGATACTCAGCAATGTCTATCTGGGCGGGATCAGCAACCCGACCTCACGGCGCTATGCGACGATTACCGCCTACAACGGCGGCGCGGGCAGCGTGCTGCGGGTGTTCTCTGCGGATAAAGTCCAGGCGGCGAACATTATCAATACCATGACGCCGGGCGATGTCTATCAGACGCTGACGACGCAGCATCCGTCTGCGGAGTCGCGGCGCTATCTGTATAAGGTGAATACGGCGCAGAAGAACTATCGCCGTCAGTAAGATTAAGGCCCTCTCTGCTGAGAGGGCCTTTTTTCAGACTTTCAGTACATTCCCGTACAGGCGCTTAATGCCGTCCGCATCCGTCTCGCTATAGACGCCCTGCAGCTCCGGCGAGAAGCCCGGCAGCAGGTTAACGCCCTCTTCCAGCGCCAGAAAGTAGCGCTGGACCGCTCCGCCCCAGACTTCGCCCGGCACCACGCAGAGTACGCCCGGCGGATACGGTAGCGCACCTTCGGCGGCAATACGCCCTTCCGCTTCACTGATCCGCACCAGGTCGACGTTACCGCGAATAAACTCCCGGTTGGCGTCCTGTGGGTTCATCACCACCGCCGGCATACTCTCCCTGCGGAACATCTCTTTCTGCAGATCTTTAACGTCAAAGCTGACGTAGAGATCGTGCATCTCCTGGCACAGCTCGCGCAGGGTGTAGTCCCGGTAGCGCACCGGGTATTTGTTGTAGATGGTCGGCAGCACGTTGGCCAGCGGCGTGTCGTCCTCGATATGCTGTTCGAATTGGCCGAGCATCGCCACCAGCTGCACCATTTTCTCCGGGCTTTCCGCAGGCGTCAGCAGGAAAAGGATCGAGTTCAGATCGCACTTCTCCGGCACGATGCCGTTTTCACGCAGATAGTGGGCCAGAATGGTCGCCGGGATCCCAAAGTCGGTGTATTCGCCGGTTTGCGCATCGATCCCAGGCGTGGTCAACAGCAGCTTGCAGGGATCGACAAAATACTGATCCTGCGCGTAGCCCTCAAAGCCGTGCCAGCGTGCGCCCGGTTCGAAGCTAAAGAAGTGTCGTTCACGGGCGATAACGTCGGTGGGATGATCCTGCCACGGCCGTCCGTCGATCTCCGGCGGAATAAAGGGCTGAATCATCTTACAGTTGGCGACGATCGCCTTGCGGGCTTCGATCCCAAGGGCCACGCACTCGGCCCACAGCCGACGTCCGCTCTCCCCTTCGTGGATTTTGGCGTTGACGTCCAGCGCGGCAAACAGCGGATAGAACGGGCTGGTGGAGGCATGGAGCATAAAGGCGTTATTCAGACGTTTATGGGGACAAAAGCGCGCCTGGCCGCGAAGATGGTTATCTTTCTTGTGGATCTGCGAGGTCTGGGAGAACCCGGCCTGCTGCTTATGCACCGACTGGGTCACAAAAATCCCCGGGTCGTTGGCGTTAAGATCCAGCAGCAGCGGCGAGCAGTCGGCCATCATCGGGATAAACTGTTCGTAGCCTACCCACGCAGAGTCAAACAGAATGTAGTCGCAGAGCGCGCCGATCTTATCCACCACCTGACGGGCGTTATAGATAGTGCCGTCGTAGGTGCCGAGCTGGATCACCGCCAGGCGGAACGGACGCGGCAGGTCGGCTTTTTCCGGGGCTACGTCGCGGATCAGCTCGCGCAGATAGCACTCGTCGAAGCAGTGCTCATCAATACCGCCAATAAAACCAAACGGGTTGCGTGAGGCTTCCAAATAAATCGGCGTCGCGCCAGCCTGGATCAGGGCGCCATGGTGGTTGGATTTATGGTTATTGCGGTCAAACAGCACCAGATCGTCGCGGGTCAGCAGCGCATTGGTGACGACCTTGTTGGCCGCCGAGGTGCCGTTCAGCACAAAGTAGGTTTTATCCGCGTGAAACACCTTCGCGGCAAATTTCTGCGCGTGTTTGGCGGAACCCTCATGAATCAGCAGATCCCCGAGCTTCACGTCGGCATTGCACATATCGGCGCGGAACAGGTTCTCGCCGAAGAACTCAAAGAATTGCCGCCCCGCCGGGTGCTTTTTAAAGAACTCGCCGTGCTGATGACCCGGGCAGGCGAAGGTGCTGTTATCCATCGCCACATACTGGCTAAGCGTATTGAAAAACGGCGGGAGCAGCTCTGCTTCATAGCGACAGGCCGCCGCTTCCAGCTCCAGCCACGCCTGCGCTTTGCCGTCGATAATGCTCAGCACGCCAACAGGCAGTTCAACGGCGTCCTGCGACCACAGAAACACCGGCAGATTAAAGCCGGTGCGCGCCAGCAGCGCCAGAATGCCGCTGCGGCTGTCGGCCGCCGTAATGACGACTGCCGCCACGCCGGTAAAATCCGTACTGTCCAGCGCGACCACGTCGCGATGAGTGGACAGCGAGGAGACCAGCGCACCGCTGGCGGCAATGTTCATTGATTTCATAAGCACCCGTACCCGTTTCAGGGAGTGTAAAAGGCCCTGGACAAGTTTATTGCCCAACCAAATTTATAACCGGGGTCTGAGGAGTTACCCGCTCCGACCGCCCGACATCAGTAAAAACAGAGCCTGTCCGATCTTACTGTTGTCCTGCAGTGAGCGTCCGTTAGCCTCACCGCATGGTGAGCATAGTCGGCATTGAGAAAGTACGGGAAGGCCTTAGCAGTATCTGGCGAGTACAGGCGGATGAGAATAGCATCATCGGAGCCTCCGTAGCAGGCGGGAGCAAATTCGCGCCATCATGGCAGTTTTCGCCGGGGGGTGCAAGGCGCAATCCTCCAGATGGAATTGAGACATCATACCGGAAAGATTCTTCGCCAACTGGTTGAGGTTGCGGGTACCCTGAGCAGAAGCGTCCACGAGCGAAGCATTCTGCATGGTAACGGTATCCAGTTAGTTGACCGCCGCGGCAATTTGATTAATGCCAAGATCCTGTTCATCGGATGCCACGGTAATTTCTTTCATTATTTCGCTCACGCGGGAAACTGAGGTGATAATATCTTTCATCCATCGTCTCGCCCGCATTTGAAACCTGCTCCGTCCCTTCAGCAATGCGTTTGACGGCATTATTGATCAGACCGTTGATCTCCTGTGAGGCGTTGCCGCTGCGAGTGACAAGACTACGTACTTCATACGCAACAACCGCAAATCCGCGCCCCTGCTCTCCCGCTCGCGCAGCCTCTACCGCCGCATTCAGCGCCAGAATGTTCGTCTGATTGGCAATGCCGTTAATCGCCGTGCTAATTTCAGAGATCTGATGAGCGTATTTTTCAATATCCCCCATCGCCGCGACGGCACCGTTCATCACTTCGATGCCTTTAGCAACCATCGTTTTAGCATGCCGGGACAGCTGATTACCGGTATGCGCATTCTGCGAATTATTCGCCACCGTCGTTTTGATTTGCTCCAAGCTGGCAGCCGTTTGCTGAAGAGAACTGGCCTGATGCGCTGTTCTGTCAGATAAATTCTGATTGCCTTCCGTTATGTCAGCTGAGCTAGCATCAATCAAACGCACATCATTTTTCACCGAAAAAATAATGCTTTTCAGGAATTGCTGTATCTCATCGATATTAAGCAGCAGTTCACCAATTTCATCTTTACGAGTTACGGTAATATTACCTGTTAAATCACCTTCAGCAATCATCCGCGATAAATTGTTAAGCTCACTGATTCTGTCGACAATAAATTTTTAGACGACGATATGAGAAGCAAAGATCAGCCTGAGGAATAATGAAGATAAAATTAATATGTAGACATCACTCTTCCGGCCAAACTCTGCAATAAATCCCCCCCGACTATGTCATATTTCATAATAAGTCCAGTGAAGTCACGAGATAGTTTTTCAAAATGGTTGTTATTAAATGATTCCTGACCACGCTGTTTTAACCCCGCCAGTTCACTTTTCAGAGCATTTTTTAAGTCCTGCGTTAGTTTTACACCGGACTCCGTTTTGACCGGAGCATACTTCAGGAACTCATTGAAACTGTCTTCTGCTTTTGCGCTGAGTGCGTTGATATCACTGGTGGGGGAAATCCTCATTTCTTTTAAAACGGCAGCGGTATCAGAAAGTGTTTTATATTGATAAAAACTCTTAACTCAACCATCGTAGTTTTCTGAAATTTGACTTATAGATAAAGATGAAAACACTGAAAATACGATAAATAGAAACAAAAAGATAACATTGTTCGAGATCGAAATGTTTCGTATTGAGAGTATTTGCATATTACAAATGGATACCTTACGTAGACTTAAACAAACCATACAACGACTCAAAATGTAGTTATAAAAAGAACTAAAACAGAAAATCACTTCCTGATAAGCAACAGCGCTACTCTTTTTAAAGGTACTTCCTTTTTAAGAAAAACAGTGCTGGTTATTAACTCTATTTTTACCAGGAGCGATTGCTGATAAACAAAGCCAGGAAAATTTCTTCGCCTTGCAGCAAGGTCATACTAATGATACGTATAACATTAGCGCATACAATACGACGTATCTGGTGAACAACTCGCACCTCTGTCGTCTTATTTGCAAATTGCGAGGTCAGAGATTTAACCGATAGAATGAACGTTTATTTATCCTTTTTCCACCATCAGCGATTCGATATCACTCTCTTTTTTTAAATCACCAGCAAGTCATCTTCGCACGGGCACTTTCTGCCATAATTAGCGCCGACGGTAAAGGTGCAGAACGTCATCATCAGCCACCTGACCGACAGCGTCCTGGTTCAACACACCAGGCTCGTGCAGGTTTTTTTCGGGGGGGCAAAAATTGCGAGGGTAATGCTGCCTCGCTGGTAATGATCATACCGCTGTCGGACCTATTGTCTGAATTCACAGCACTCTGGCGAGAGATTGTGCAGTCCGTGGCGAAAACAACAAATTTCGTTGACGGAAAGAAGCAAATCGGGTTTAATGCGCCCCGTTGCCCGGATAGCTCAGTCGGTAGAGCAGGGGATTGAAAATCCCCGTGTCCTTGGTTCGATTCCGAGTCCGGGCACCACTTCTTCAGAGCCTGTTCGTTAGGGGTTGAGATCCTTAACGGGCAAGACAGTAGTCCCCAGACGGCATGATGATGGTACTTGTGTTACCGCATCAGTTGAACACGGGACTTAAATCCAGAGAATGGTACAAACATTCTCTGGATTTCTCACGTCCACAATTTACTTCACAAACGTATTTACCTTTAGATCCCCCTTGTGTCAATCTTTTGTAAAGCAAACACCCCATTTTTTTCTATTTTTATTATCATCGATTATGCTGCATCCAGCTCCTCCAGCATGTCCCGGACCTTATCCAGATCGCTTTCGACATACTCCAGCGTGACTGCCGGCGTGGAATGGCCCAGCAGATCCTGCGCCATTTTCAGGTTACGATCCGGCAGCCTCATCAGATTAGTCGCGATGGTGTGACGAAACCGGTGAGGACTGACAGCAA
>Ga0268251_10000060_pt1:50000-87500 | contig 92366 bp, 63 predicted proteins | sample AgamicAsMae_FD_200527 | JGI IMG/M metagenome (GOLD analysis project Ga0268251, IMG submission 200527) | Agave microbial communities from Guanajuato, Mexico - As.Ma.e (v2) (version 2) | ecosystem: Host-associated > Plants > Phyllosphere > Phylloplane/Leaf | place: Guanajuato, Mexico... | reverse complement strand
TCAGCTTACTTTACCGCAAGCGCCTCGAATGCGGGATGAAGTTGAGGCCTACGTGAGGACTTGTCTTGTTTGTCAACAAGATAAGGTTGAGCACCAACCACCAAGAAAGAGGATTGTTGGAACCATTGCCCATACCTGAGAGGCCATGGGGGAGTGTCTCCATGGACTTCATCATGGCATTACCCAAGTCGGAGGGATATGGATCCATTATGGTCGTGGTGGACCGGTTCTTTCTCTAAGTATGGCATCTTTGGCCCCAAGGGATTGCACAGCCGAGCAAGCGGCAACAAGGCTATTCCCAACCCATGTGTGAAGTATTGGGGGTACCATGTTCCATTGTCAGTGATCGAGATCCTCGCTGAACCGGGAGATTTTTGATGGAGTTGTTCAAACTCCTTGGGGCGTCCCTCCACTTTTCGACGAGTTTTCACCCGCAGACGGATGGACAAACAGAACGGGTGAACAACCCACTGGGGATGTACTGTACCTACGGCACTTTGTCAGTGCCAATCAAATCAACGGGATTGGGCCAAGATGCTCGATGTGGCCCAGTTCTCCTACAACCTTCAACGGAGTGAGGCTACAAATAAATCAGAGTCCCTTTGAGCCTTGTTCTAAAAGCACGGGACAACAACCTTTAATGACGCCCCCCAGGCGGTTACTACCGGTTGAGGAGGCTGGCTCCAGGAATGATGTTTGCCGGTCCTGGCCTTGACACCACTGTATGCTTTCGCAGAAAAGCTCAAAAGCCCTCACTTCGCTCTCCTCAAGACCTGGGAGAAGAATGTTTTTGGGAATGTCTTCCAAAACATCCAATCCAGCGAGCGGAGGACGACGTCCTTCGAGCTCAGTGGGAATTTGATAGGGATCCGAGTCCTGCTTCTCCCACTTGGAAGAAGCACGTTCTCGTTTGAACGCACTCCACGTTCAGGAGGAGGTATACTGGAGACAAAAAGAGCGGATCAAGTGGCTGGCTGAAGGTTGTGAAACAAACAACATTAAGTCTTTCCACTCCTCGGTGCTGGCAGAAACGATCCTTCATCTCCAAGCTAAAGGAGACCTCTGGGTCTTGGATATCTGACCAAGCGAGGCGAAGTTCTCCAACGCAAAAGATCACACCGTCTGTTCCACGTGCACCCAACAACAGACCACCGAGATAACCATCAAGTTACTCAGGAAGGATCGGGACTCTCTAGTCCAATCCAACCGAAGCGATTCGATCATACAACTTCCACAGTAAACCATATCTGTAGAAAGTTCGGGTTTTCAGTAGATTGGGATCTCCAAGACGTTGAGACCACTGGTCCATTGGAGGGCATACTCAAACGAAGATTCAGGATTAGCCGCTAGTACAATCTTGTACCACGCAACCACTTTTAACCATTGGAGAACCATCTGAGAAGAGGAAGTCTTTTTTCAGCCAAAGCAGCGGGTGTGGACGAATCCACTAAAGCGGAAAGGCCTGGAGATACAGTTCCAATAAGGTCTGGATGGGAATCTTCTCGAACATCTTTAGCTGATGCAAGATCAGGTGAGTCTTCCACTTACAAGTTAGCCAGGTAAACCCTTTTCGCTACTAGGGAACTAAACTGACGATGGTGGAGCAGCCAGGCGGGTAGGTGAGGAACTGGGTTCCCGGAAAAGAGAGAGAGAAAGGAGGTTGAACCCAAGATGTCAGCTGGACGATCGTCTTGTGAGGCAGTTGGGTAGAGCTAGCAAGCAGATGTGAAAGGATAGTTAGCTGCGCATTCTTACCCATTTGACTGAGCTCGCGCTGCCCTAACCCGGTCTTCCCTTGCAACCGGGTCGGGTATAGCGTGGCACACCCATGTCGATGGAGATTTTCTTTCCATTCAACTGAACTAACTACTTAGTCGACTTGCTGCCTAGCCCACCAGGCTGCCCCCACCTTACTAGATAGATAGAAACGGAGGAAGACGCTCATATCACCACATGCCGGACGTGAGCATAGGCATCCAAAACAGAAAGAGAAGGCGCGCAGCGGAAAAGAAAGATAAGGAAACGGAACCTATCCAGGTAGCGAGGAATGACTAAAGTAGAGACAATGGCCCCAAGAAAGACGAGGGGGAGAGAGACAGACATGACCAAGATCCCAAGGGGAAAAGGCATGACTACCGCAACATAGGTTTTTCAGATACCTACTGCTATTCGACGTTGGTGCCAAAGACGAGAGAGTAGACCATACAGATCCAGATAGACACGAAAAAATCTTTTTGGTAACAAGATCTCTATTCCGTAGAGAAGATCGAAAGACAAGAATTGCATAAAGAGATGCTCGGAATAGGTCACATAGTGAGTGGTCTTCCTTCTCTATAGATGCGATAAGAGACTGTGTGCGCGGGATGCCTATTGATGAGATAATTGGCAAGAGAGATCTGCGGCTGACCTTTTTCCATGTTTTCTTGCTGCAAAAACATGCTGCTTTACTTTTTGTTTTATTCGCATGGCACTCAATCTTTCTGTTTGAGAGCTACTGAATGACTTTTCTTGCTGTGAAGCAAAAAAGCAAAGAGTCTAGTATACCTTTGAAGTGGGAAGATTAGCGCGAGTTTCATTGACCGAGCTTTCACCATCTCCGGATGAAGTGGATTCATCTACTCGTATCACGGACTGAACAAGCCAAGGTGAACTCAGCTATCCATTCCATTGGCCAACAAAAGAGGATGGACATAGCGCTGTTGAGGTGTATGAGCCTACCTTATCATAGCGGCCCTCCCATTTATCCGATGATAATGTTGTGGATAGATAGCGCTTTCTGACGCATCCTTCCGCGTGGAATCTCTTGATCTTGAATGCGTGTCTACTGATTAGGATGAATGGCTTGAGTCCTTATTCACCGATCAGCTTTCTTCTCTTTTTTTTAGAACTCGATGCGATCGATGCTCATCTCTTTGGATAGGGGGGACCCTACTGAGCGAGATTTAAAAGAAGGAATATCTTCTTCTAGCTTGGATTAATTGAGCTCTGATCTTATGGAATCCTATGTCTATACTTGACGGTGGCGCTGCTCTTCATTCTTGCAACAACTTTCCACGGATTCTGACTGAGTTGCATAAGTAGGACCTCATTGCATTGTCTTCCCGTCTCTCTCGTTTTTAGGCTTGATCTGATGAGTGATAAATGGGTCGGTGAAGAAGAAAAACATCGTCGACCCTTGAGTCCCACGGGGAAGCCTCTTCATTCTCGATGAAGCAAAGGGCTCATTCGAAAAAGAAGCTCAAACAAAACCGCCGAGTGGGTCTGCCAGCTCAACCAGCTAGTCAAGAAGAATGGGCAAAAGCAGCAGGCAAATGAAGGAGATACTTGAGTTCACAAGCCATAATTCATAGGTAGGATAGAAAGAACAAAAAAAGAGTCAACAATAAGCAAGCATAGGGATAAAAAACTAATAGCTATAGTGAATAGCAAGGGTAGGACCAAAATCTCTGTTTTGAGAGGTAGGGAAAGGGATGCTCGGAAGAAGGACTGACTGGACTGCCTATACGACTACTGTCTGATCGCCCAAACTCCGTCTCGTCTTTTTGATGGGAACGTCGACTTTCGTGTGTCGCCTTTCTCGAACTCTTGCTTGTTCATTTGTGAAGGAACCAACATCTGTGATTGGTACTCCCTCAATGTCAATAAAAGATAGATTCGGCAATGGGAAGCGCTTATGCCCTCAGGGATGCTCTCAACTAAAAAGAAACCCTTCTTCCTATCCCGCTTTCAGCAACCGACGCCGAGATGTTCGCCCCGATGCGGTAGATAAGTGGATAGGTTCGCGATAGGAGGACTGGCCCTTTCCGTCCCTCAAAGACGGATTCAAAATAGGTTTCACCCAGGTTAGAGAACTTTCCCCGCGGTCCTTCTTTCAGCCGGTCCGCTCCGCGCCTTCTCTTCAGGTTAATCCTTAGAATCGGTAATCGGATCGGCAACAGGTAACAGGCTTTATGTGGGTTCAATTCCTTGATTCCTCAAATATGGGTACTATGATAAATAATTAGGTATAGTTTATTATGATAGTATAGTATAAGTTACTATAGTCGTTGCAAAGGTGGGGCTTCGAAGAAGAGTGACTCAAAGAAGGACTGACGGAAATCGTTCCATGGCAAAGGCAAGGAACAACCTACCACCAGGAGTGCAGGGTGCTTCATCTGCGGAGCCGTTGGGCATCGGGCCATGGACTGCCCTAAGAGGAAGGCTCTCAATGCACTTCTGAAGACCGAAGAGGCGAAAGATCCCGTGAAAAGGAGCCTGAAGAGCCTAAGATGGGTGCGCTTAGGCTACTAAACGTTGTGCAGAAGCAGCCTGCAAGTCCCAAGCGGGCCACTGACGGGTCTAATGTACGTGGATATGAACATAAACGGCCAGCAGGCTAGGGCCCTAGTTGATACAGGAACAACCCACAACTTAATATCCGAGGAGAAAGCCAATGGGGGCTGAAGACGGAAAGGGACACCAGCCGCATCAAGGCCGTTAACTCTGCCGCGAAACCAATCCATGGCATTGCAAAGGGCGTGGAGCTACAAATAGGAGGATGGAAAGGGACGACTAATTTCACTGTGGCGCCCCTAGACGATTTCAAGGTCGTCTTAGGGATAGAGTTCTTGGAACCAACCGACGTCCCTATGCCATACTTGGGCACCTTAGGCATCATGGATGAAGGAACACCATGCATGATCCCAACTGTTAATGTGAAGACTAGTGTGCCCACTTTATCCGCCTTGCAGCTTGTCAAGGGAGTCAAGAAGGACGAAGAAACCTTTGTGGCTGCGCTAGTTGGGGATGAATAAAATGGGTCAAGTGAGGAGCTACCGACTGTACTGTAATAGCAGAAGTCCTTGACGAGTTCAAAGATGTTATGCCACCGGACTAAGAGACTTCCACCTAGGAGAGAGGTGGATCATCGCATTGAGCTGGAACCTGGGGCTAAGCCACCGGCAATGGCACCGTCACAGGATGGCCCCACCGGAGCTAGAAGAACTGAGGAGGCAATTGAGGGAGTTGCTGGATGCCGAGCCATCAAAGGCCCCATATGGTGCACCAGTGCTGTTTCAAAAGAAGCACGATGGGAGTCTTCGACTTTGCATCGACGATAGAGCCCTCAACAAGGTAAGGATCAATAACAAGTACCCCATCCCTCTCATTGCGGATCTCTTTGATCAGCTAGGAAGAGCACGGTACTTTTCGAAGTTAGATCTACTTACTGATATTACAGGCTACTATCAGGTCCGAATCGCTGAGGGCGACGAGGCAAAGACTACTTGTGTCACCCGATATGGTGCCTTCGAGTTTCTGGTGATGCCTTTTGGCTTTACCAATGCCCCAGCAACGTTTTGCACCCTGATGAACCGCCACCCCTACCTGGACCGGTTTGTGGTGGTATATCTTGATGACATTGTGGTCTATAGTGGGACGCGTCGAAGAGCACGTGGAGCACTTACGAGCTGTCTTCCAGATATTACGCGACAACCAGCTTTATGTCAAGAAGGAGAAGTGATCTTTTGCTCAACAATCAGTCTTGTTCCTTGTACATCGGATCAAGGGAGGGACCATTTGCATGGACAATGAGAAGGTGAAGGCCATAGAGGAATGGGATCCCCCATCAAAGGTATATGAGTCCTGATCTTTTCTTGGCCTGGTAAACTACTATCGTAGGTTCATCCAAGGCTTTTCGGGTCGGGCTGCACCTTTGACTAATCTCCTTAAGAAGAACCAACCATGGCATTGGACGAGAGAATGTCAAGAGGCCCTTGAGGACTTAAAGGGAGCCATCATGGCTGATCCGGTGCTGGCCTTGCCGGATCACGCTAAGCCGTTCGAGGTACATACCGATGCTTCGGACTATGCCATCGGTGGAGTTCTTATGCAAGAAGGGCACCCAATCGCCTATGAGAGCCGTAAGCTCAATGACACCGAGCGGAAATACACAGTACAAGAAAAGGGGATGACCGCCATAGTGCACTGTCTACGCACTTGGAGACACTATCTGCTCGGGTCAAAATTCGTTGTCCGAACAGATAAGATAGCCACCAGCTATTTCCAAACACAGAAGAAGCTCAGCCCGAAGCAAGCAAGGTGGCAAGACTTCTTGGCTGAGTTCGATATGTGTATAGAGTATAAGCCGGGACGCACAAATCGTCTGGCTGATGCGTTAAGTCGGAAAGCAGAGCTTGTGAGCTTGAAGCTACAGGAGATAACTGCTGTGAGCCAGTTTAGGAGCACCCTTTCTTATAGGATCAAGGAGGGTCTACAATATAACGCAGTAGCTAGGAACCTACTACAAGCTGTCAAGGAGGGAAGGACTCGTCGCTTTTGGGAAAAGGATGGTCTGCTCTACACCAAGGGAATAAGCTTTTCGTCCCAAGGTGGGATAACATACGTAGGGACTTGTTGAAGGAGTGTCACGACACTCGCTGGGCAGGACATCCCGCTTTATTAAAAATTTCAATGGCGTTGCTTTATTAAAAATTTCATGGATGGGATTTTTGCTTAATCAGCTTTAAGTTTTCGGGGAGTTGTCCAGCTATAGGAACTCTTATTGATAGGAGCGATTCCAGTCATCGATGAGATGAAATTCAAACCCAGAAGGCAAGGACTGATAGCTTTTCTTTTTCCAGTCCCGGCTTATGCTTATGGGCCAAAGGCAGTCATCAAAATAGATGGTCTTACCCTTCGACCTCCGCAATGCCACGGCAAACATAGATTGGTATACCATTTGACTCCCTGACCCCCTGAGCTGTCTTGACTTAACTTATGTTTACAATGAAAGAAAGAAATTCCAGTTTTGTACGTTCAAGCTATGAAGACTCCCCGGTCAACCTTTATTCTCTATCAGTTTTGTTTGACAGCCAATGGGAGAAAGCTTATGAAGGCGGATCTCCCAAAGAGGGACTGATCGAATGACGGCAGCTCAAGGTTATGAAATAAATGGAGAATAATTCTTTGTTTTGCTTGGCCAAAGGAGGAGTTCACATTTCTTCACGGGAGGCTTATCGTCTACCTACTTTTGATTTTCATCGAACGGTCCGATTCAGTTATTCGTAAACCAGTGGAAGTTATGCCATGGCATGGTAAAACTTCTTTTCGTTTCATCTCCCATAAGTGCTTCCAATGGGAACTTTAGCTCTTTCTTTCAATTATAGGTATTGGCCGGCGCACTTCCCTTTGCCTAAGCCTACTCGACAAACAAAAAAAAAGTACTGGAACGGATAGGTTGGATTAGACCACAGCTTGCTTTACTGGAACGGGGAGGAAGAGGTCTCTCGTCACTATGCTCTCCTCTCTGGTCCTCGATGCTTACTAGTCTGCTATCCCCTCTCGTTCATCTAACTATACCCCCTATGGTCTGCGGGCTCCTCCACCTCAGCTCAGCCCCTTTTCATTCGGTTGCCCTGTTTCAGTCCTTCTGGAAAAGATTCGTTACCCGATTGTGACTTGCTTCTCAACAAGCTACTAATTTTAATTAACGCTTCCCAACCACCGGTATCTAGATTAAGTCACGAAGGCTACAACTGGGACTAAAAATAGAGTCCAAAAGGGAATCCATCAGGCCTGTCCGCCACAACCGGAAAAGGGACCCGCTGTGCAAATATTTCATTCGACGTCTTTTGTTGGGAGGCAAAGACTCGCGCTACGCACCTTGCGGTGCGCCTCTTGCTGTATATCAGTTCTTGCTTATCCAGCCGAAAGAAAGAACAATCTCTACGATCTCCAAAGCCGACTTCCACTAGCGCCTCACACGGGAACGCTCTCACTGTACGCTAGAAAGATGAAAACATGTAACTACACAGAACCTAGTTCGTACCTATTATCAACTGCAGATGAGTGGGCATCCCATCCCGTACTCGCTGCTTTAGTGGGTCAGTCCACACCCGCATCACACCTACCTTTGAAGCTGTAGAGGATAGAGTATCGGGATCCGGCCAAGGCCTTTCTACCGCAGCGGAAGCGGACCTTCAAGTCCAACTATCAGGTTCAGTTTCATCTTCGTCTCCTAGGTGCCCCGCCTTTCGTCCCAAAGCATAGGTTCTTTGTCTTATAGTTGAGACGAATGACTCTGTCTCGTAGCGAGGCGAGTATCCTCGGTCACTGAACGGAGCGTACATTATTCAGTCTTGTCTTGTTAATGTCTTTAAAGGAGGTGAGGTCTCCGAACGAACGAAAGGAGTCAAGTGCTCTTGTCCTTATGAACATCCTTCCCGAACCGAAGTTGATCGCGTACTTTACTTCACTCGTTGAGAAAACCCGTCAATTGGAATAGCTTGATCTAGCTACCTTACTGGTCTTTGATCCGAACTAGTAATACGCGAGACTCCGATGAAACATTAACTTCTCTCTCAGCGGGAATGCCTAGACGAACTACGAGCTTATCCCTCAATTGCCGAGGAATAGAAGCAAGGTCAATCGCAGAGGGAGCGCATCGGCCCTGAGGGCTAACTAACGATGTCCGGTCTCGGGGTGGCAACCTTACCTTGAGTTTAGGAGCAAGGAGATATTCTTAACTATATTAGCTCGGAACTCTAACTAGTACTGCAAAGTGGGATTCAAACCAGAATTCACTCGTTGAGAACCTGGATCGCTTGGCTTGTCTCTTTTCTATTACCGGGAAAAGAAAAGCCAGTTAACGCTTCAACAAACAAGTCCTTACAAGTGGGAATCACCGCCTATGAGTACAGAGCTTCTATAGTCTCTGACGCCATTTCATTCGTTCTACCGGAGCTTGCCCTCTTTCCTCATTCTTCCGGTTCTCTAGGCTCCGGAGCCGATTGGTCTTCTTCCGCTTACACCGATGTGATGCCCACCCCCCCTGTCTCCATCTGTTCCGGTTGGTACATCTGCTAGTTGACTCGTCACGTCAGACCAAGACGAGAGGAGAGCCAAACTGCCCTATTATCAGAGAGATCGCGATGGATGTTCTCCTTCTTCCCACAGACGAGAGTGACCCATATCTATCGAGAAGGGAACCAATGTGCTGATTACATGGCAAATGCAGCTAGAGAAAAGGCTACTTTGGCTTACGAGGGCACTTTTCCACCTATGCGTCACACTGTCTGATTTTGGCTGATGCAGCCGGAGTGGGCTTTGCCGAAGTGAGTGAGACAGAATCATCCTAGTCGATATTCAGATCAATATGGATCGCAATCCCCTTTCATCTTCGATACGATGGATCGCAATCCCCTTTCATCTTCGATACGCCAGATCATTAGTCTATCGATATAGCTCGCAGATATGGGTATGGAATGGATACCGGGTACACAGATCCTTAATGTCTTTTTGGCCAAGGGCCCGACATAGCATAGGGATGTTGTGGACTTGCAATCGGTCTGGAACAGAGAACTTTTTCCAATGATCCATAGGAGCCGTAGGCGGACTGCCATTTTGGAAGCGGCTATACAGGCAATTTCATGATGCAGCTATACGGGATCGTCGAGCTTCCTTTAGTGACTAGAGAAAGAAGCTCGCCCTCACACCTTTTTCTCTTCCCTCTACTACCAAGCTCGCTTGCTTTTCCCCATTCCCTGGAAGAATAGCCGTGATTCAGGCAGTCGATGAGAGCAGATCTCCTTCCTATAAAAAAAGTACCGGGGCCAATAAATGAAGAAGAAAAGAAATCCCAAGTTGGGAAGGAATCGCTTCGGACCTCCACTTAGTTTCACCCAAGCTTCGCTGTCTTCTTAAGGGGTTTATGTGGGTTGTTTGGCACACCTGGTTTCATCATTGTTTTCTTTGGTGTAGCCAATAGCTATGAATCCCGATGCGGTTGATGACGATTAGGAAATACACTGTTGCGAGAGTAGCTACTTCCCTGCGTGGCTAGGCGTAGTTGGTCCTGATCTGATTTCCTTATTTGCTGCGAGGTGCTTTCCTGCACTTGTTCATCTCCCGTCCTGCAGGACGGGACAACGAGACGGGTTCCTCACGGACTGAAACACGTCCCCTACCCTTGCTTCCCCGAACCCTAGCGCTTCTCCTTAGCGAAATCCCGAGATCCTCTCATCATCATCTCCTGCCTCATCTCAGGCAGACTCATCCTCATTCTCATTCTCATCAGGCCTATCATCATCTAGCATGAAGACTGGCTGACTTTCTTTTTTCGACATTCTCTTTTCTATTCTTATCTCCCAGACTGTACGATACATCGCAATCAAATCGACGTTCTCTTTCCAAGATCGTACACCGATCCAAGATAGATACGCTGGATCTGTTTCGTAACACTATCGCGAGGGCTCCGGTGGCTTATCAAGACTTGTCGATTGTATAACTTGACGATTAGCTAACTAACTTATTCTTATCTTATCGCTAAATCATTTCACCGATGCGAGTGTAGATAGTTCACAGTGAAATCGGATAATAAAGACTAGTTGATTGGCAACCTTTTGGACAGCCTGACGTTCGGGTGTGGTTGGCCATGAACGAACCCTTATCAACCCGAGGAGACGGTCGACAGTCGCACGACCCAACACCAACGAGGGCCCCCGCCGCTGGGCCTGTCGAGGGGGCAAGGCTGGGCTCGACGAAGGAGAGGGGGTACTTTAACTCTTCAATCGGTACGTCTTTCTTCTAATAAGTTGGTGAGTAACCTTATTGTTCCAAGCTCGGCTAGCAGTAGCCCGAAAAGCGAAGCCTTCAGTTCTTGCGTGATCTAACTAACCAATTTCTTTCTTTAAACAGACAGACGGATACGTAGTGGAATAAGGTGCTGCCACTATAGGTGCGAGTAAGCTGACTGGGCTAACCTCAGATTATGGGTCAATAAGTAAGACAGAGGCGGAAAGGCGAGAAAGCAAGTCCATCAAAATCAGTCCATTCCATTCTGCATTCCTTTACTTGGAAGACTAAACCCGCGCCTTACCTAGGGCTGCAAGTAAGGACTTCACATCCGGATTGGACAGCAAAGACTGGAACCAGTAAAGCGGAAAGTTGGCTCCACCGGGTGGAAGAGTCAAGATAGTAAAAGGCTGACTTTACATAAGCAGAGGATGAAATCCGGGCATATGGCTAGATGCCTAATACGAGCTGAACCTTCCTTTTTCTATCAACCCGAATCGAGAACCATCGGGGTCTCACTAGCGTCCCGTTCCGCGATCACTGATTCAAAGAACTCATCTTCCATTCCGACTATGTCGCCTCATGTGGCATCTGGAAGATGAGGTAGCTGTCACATGAGGTGCGAAGCTGATTTTCTTTATTTATGTATTTTTCACCGTACCTTTATAACTCGTGTTAACAACTCGGCCTTTTCTTAACTCCCGTAGGGGAACCCGTGGCACAACCCATGCTGTATCCGGGCACTCACTAGACAGGTCAGTACAGGTCAGTAGCGAGCCAAAGCGGTAGGGGATTAGCAGATTAGCCCAACAAATAGTCTTTCTGCCCCATATGCCCTGTTTCAGAGAGAAAGACAGGCTTGGTATTTGTTACCCTTCCTCTTAAGGGAGTTCTTCCTATTGAGGATAAAGAGTGCCCTCCTTTTCGTTTTTTAGTCTAAGTGATTAAAAAAAGTAATGGTTGAATCCTTTCCAATCCGTACCTGTAGCTGTAGCTAGGGGTGTCCAGTCGTCCTCCCAGAAGCTGATATCGCCAGTGCCCACTTCCCAACCAACTTGGGATTTCATGGAGAACCGAGCTTCCTGTAGTCGCTTCCATCTGGCCGGTCCCCTGATCTGTCCTCTGTTGTCGGGGAAGCCCCCATACTTAGCATGCATGAACTAAGCCCAAAGAGAGCCTCCCTGCTGTAGTCTCCAGGCCATTTTCATCCTGAGGAAGAGCATAACCTCAGTCAGTTTCCTGATTCCCAGCCCCCCCTCCTCATAGGGTTGCGTGATCTTGTCCCAAGCCACCCAGTGCCTCCTCTTGGCTTCCTCTGAGCTGCCCCACAAGAAGTTTGCCATGATGCTATCAAGTCTGTGGAGGACCCCGAGTGGAACGTCAAAGACTGCCATGGTGTGAATGGGGATGCCACTGAGAACATGTCTGACCAGAGTGAGTCTGCCACCGGGGGATAGGAGCTTAGCCTTCCAGCCTGCCCCTTTCTTCTGGAACTTGGCAACTAGGTCTTCAAAGTAGCACTGCTTAGTTTCTCCCCTTGTCAATCTTGCAGCCCAGGTAGGTGAAGGGAAGGGTGCCTCTAGAGAAACCGGTGTACCTCTGAATAATCTGGAGTCTGTGGGATGGAGTCTTCTGGGAGGCATAGAAGTTGCTTTTCCCCTCACTGATTTTCTGACCTGACCCTGTTTCATACGCCTTAAGGAAGTGCATCAGGTTCTTGAGAGAGTTCTTACTGCCATTGGTGAAGATCACGGTGTCATCTGCAAAAAGGAGGTGTGTAACAGGCGGGCACCTCCTAAGAACCTGAAAAGCCGTAGCCTGTCCCCTGGAGTGAAGCTCAGTGATGCCTCTGCTCAAGACCTCCTCTGCCAGAATGAATAAAGCCGGGGAGATAGGGTCTCCTTGCCTGAGTCCCCAGGAGCTCCTTATAAACTCAGTAGAAGATCCATTCACCAGGAGGGAGAAGGAATTGCCAGTCACGCACTGCTTAATCAGACCCAACCAGAAATCAGAGAAGCCAAACTTTTTGAGAACAGCAAACAGAAAGTCCCAACTGAGTCTATCATAAGCCTTCTCCATGTCTAGCTTTATGATCAAGTTGCCGCCATGCATCCCTCCATCAATGTCCTGTATAAGTTCCTGGGTCAGAGCAATGTTTTCAGTAATGTTCCTGTCTGTCACAAAAGCCCCCTGCAGTGGAGAAATAAGCTTTGCCAAGATAGTTCCCAGTCTGGTCGCCAGCAGCTTAGAAATGATCTTATAACTCACATTGCATAAGCTAATCGGCCTGAACTCGTGAAAGTCCCTGGGCTTAGGAATGAGAGCAATGAATGTGGATTTGAGAGCTCTGGGAAGCTTGGAGTACATGAAGAATTCCTGCACAGCCTCAACAACATCCTGGCCAACCACATCCCAGCAAAAGGTGAAGAAACACCCGGTAAGCCCGTCAGGGCCAGGTGCATTGTCCTCAGGAATGGAGAAGACCGTCCTTTTCACCTCCGCGGCAGATGGGATCTCTATCAAGATCCTGTTATCTTCCTCATAGACCAGAGAAGGAATCACCTCCAGAAGAGCCGGGTCTAGAGCACAGTGATCGGCAGAAAGCAAAGTCTGAAAAAATTTTACCCCCTCCTGAGCAATAGTGTCCCAATTGTTACCAAACCTCGGATTCTCCATAAGCGACAAGAAGAAATTTTTCCTCCTGTTCATCTTCACCATGGCATGGAAGAACTTGGAATTGCGGTCCCCTTCTGCTAGCCATTTCACCTTGGATTTCTGCTTAAGGAACTTTTCCTGTTGGAGAGAAGAGTCCATGTAGGCCTTCCTGGCCTCCGTCAGCTCCTTCCACTTGTCCTCGTTCCAATCAACCTGCAGGTCCCTCTCTAAAGCGTCCATCTTGGAAAGCAACTGGTTGTGTCTCAGGTTCACATCACCAAACACATTCCAATTCCACCATTTGAAATGCTGCTTGATATTCCTGATCCTGATGCTGAGATTCTCCAGGGCAGAAGAACTGAAACTACCTGTCAAAAAGTCCCTAACAAACTGCAAGAAGTCAGGGTGTGTGGTCCACATAGACTGGAACCTGAAAGAAAGGAGAGGGCCCGGATCTGGCAGACTCGGACTCACACACCAGCATGGGGGAGTGGTCTGAGTGCACTCTGGTCAGATAAGTCACCCTTGAGTCAAAGGCATGCAGATAGGCTGTGTTGCACAAGCACCTGTCTAACCGCTTGTAGATCCTCCTAACACCCTCTTGACCGTTGCACCAAGTCAGGTGATCACCACTGTGGTTCATTTCAAGCAAACCGGCTGAGTCGACAGCGTCCTGAAACTGTACAGCAGAAGAAGCATCCATGGGACTTCCCCCAACCTTCTCCGTGGAATGCAGAATCTCATTGAAGTCCCCCCTATCAGCCAAGGCTGGGAAATCCGACTAGAGAGATCTACAACATCCTGCCACAAATCCCTCCTGACGATCTCATCACAAGAAGCGTAAACAACGGAGATGTAGCTGGTGGAGCCGCCGATACCCGAGATCTCGAAAGAAGAGCACTGCGGAGTGTCGTGCCAAGGGGTGATGGTAGTAGAAGAATTCCAGAATGCCCAGATCTTCCCAGGAGCCAAGGGATTGACCCAGAGATGGTCCATTTGTAGCTGCATCCTCACACTTTCAACCTTCGTCATGTCAAGCATAGGTTCTAGTAGAGCGACAAAGCAGACTCGGTGGGTGGAGATGAGGCCCGACAGATGTGAGATGGTGGCCAAATTCCCCACCCCCTACAGTTCCATATGAGCGACCTCATCATGATGATTTGGTGGAGTTAGATCCTGGGGGTCTGCCCTGGAGACGGGCAGATTTTCTAGAAGCTGTAGCATGCTGGGAACCCTTCTTCCTGTGTTTCCCTTTCTTGCCTTCACCTTCTGATTTGTACTGGCTCTGACCCATGTCAGACTCGGGGACCATCGTATCTGTAGAACTGAAGGTGCTCTGTGCCCAAGACTGCTCCATAGATATGTTCTCCTCGTCCTCTGAGTCTATGTCTTCATCCTCCTCAGATTCATTCAGGTATCCTGAGATATCTGCGGATTACATGGCCAGGTGTAAGCGTCACCTCCAACCTAATTCTTTCCCTTTTCCCTGCCTGAGGTGTCATACCTTTTTTTAGGTTTTTTCTGAGTCTTAATTTAATGAAGCATGACGCGTTCCGGACTCCTTCATCCCGGTTATACGAAAGGGTAGGCGTCTTCAGAGAATCCTGGATGAGAGGGAGGGGTACGAACGACGAACCTAGAACCGCTTATACGACTTCCCGACCCTGCGCGGAAGCTTTCCCAGGTTGGTGAGCAAGCCCGTCATTAAGTATAGTCCAGTCGCGAGATAGAAAGCATTGACCAGTGTCTCAAGACAAAGACCGGCTTGTGCGAGTGTATCAGAGCACTCCGTGCCGTCAAGAGACCCCTCTTTCGCGACGGGCATTCGAATCGTGAATCCAAACAACAATCACTTCACATAGCTGACAAAGTTTGTTGTTTCTCATGTTTAGCTAGTTAGTCCATCGTTTCCGTACTCTTCCCTTCATTTGTTCTTCTGATTCGCCATTCTCCCCCCAACCGCATGGATTTCTTCTCCGTCGACATCTCATTTTCCGCATCCTCCAGTGGGAGTGGAGCCACGAATTCTGAACCTTCTGCTCGTCGCATGTGTTCCCTATATTAGGTGACCTTAGTCTACAGTGGACAGCCTCGTCTCGTCCAGAGTTTGTTAGGGACCTCCCGGCAAAGGTTTTGGTAGTTTGGGTCCTTGCAGAACAGAAAGAAGAGGAGAGATATTGAGAGAGATAGAGTCACAACAATAGCAATAGTGATTTCAGTTGTAGAGGGCACGGATTCCTCCTCTTCGACGTTTGCTCTTGAGGGAGGAAGACCTCGAGAAAGCAAGCCCTAGATGGAGGGCCATGGTTCCTCAGTGGGAAGCCTCTGATCTTGCGCCGCTGGACCCAGGATGCCCCATTGGAGAAGGAGAAAGTGACCTCAATTCCGATTCAACTCCTTTAGCTGAGACTAAGAATCAAAAAAAGATAACGGAGGGGCGCATCAAACATGTTGATCAAGGGGAAGATCTAAAATGATTCTTGCCTCCATAACCTGAGAAGTTGTCTTAGGTGCTCTGTCTCTAATCTCTTCGGCAGTTCGGCTGTCAACAAGGATGTCATCAAAATAGACCACGATGAACTTACCGATGTCAGGCCTCAACACCTGAGTCATCATTCGCATGAATGTGCTCGGTGCATTGGTTAGCCCAAAAAAAAGGAATGACTAACCATTCATATCATATAGAACCATCCTTCGTTTTGAAGGCAGCCTTCTCATCTTCATTCAGGCCGTCATCCGTCTTTTATGGTATCAACTTCTCCAGTCTATTTTGGAAAAGATAGTTGAACCGGCGATCATATCAAGCATGTCGTCTAGCCGTGGGATAGGGAATCTATATTTCATGGTTATTTTCTTTATAGCTTGGACACATGCGCCACGATCCATCCTTCTTAGGGGTAAGCAAGGCTGGAACTTAGCAAGGGCTCAGACTTCCGCGAATGAAACCCTTCTCCATTAGTTCATCTACCTGTTGCTTGAGCTCGGCATACTCCGATGGGTTCATGCGGTAGGCAGGCAGATTTGGCGGAGTGGCCCCCTCAGTTCAAGTGAGTAGTCGGTTAGACCAAAAAATGATGGAAAAGTCACTATCAAAGAATTCCCGAGCAATTATCAACCAACAGATGCGACCCTTACCAGCCCGTACTGCGAAAGCTCCTCCGCGCAGTGATACATCCGGCGAGCGCCGGTGAAGAAGGCAAGCAAAGCTGGAGCTCGGGCATTGAACTATTCCATCGAGCATCAAATGTCGAAGGACAAAGTACTGTTGTGAGGCATCCACCATGCAATAAAATAAGTGGCTATCACTAACTACCTCAAACTAGACCTACTATTCGCTTATTTACCCGCGGGGTAGCAAGCATCATTGGCCCAGAGGGGGATGAAATTCGTTTTGGACTTCTTTTTGACCTGGGAAACTATACTTTAATTAGGGCATATGGTTTTATAGAGAAAGAGAGATTGATCCCATAATATGCACAGAGGATGTCTTTGGATACCCTATTCATCCTTCCGGCAAAGCACTTCCTAATTCACAAGCCTTGAGGCCTGTGATTCGAAAGGCCGTAGCCTTCGATCCCCACTGGGCCCGGAGGAATGGTCTACGTCGTCTATCTGAGGGTCGATCGGTTTATCCGATTCTTCACTCGCGAATTAGCCGCGTATTCCTTCCTTCTGCGGTTTATCCACAGTCGGGGAGAACAGTGGTCCTCAGGCGTGCTGTGGCCAAAGCGTACCCGTTTTGCTCTTGATTCTATGAACAAGAGGAGCGGTGGGTGCCGTCTCTTCCCAGCAACGTCAGAGAAGTTGACTGTGAACATGCTCCCATTTCCGTCATTCTCCAATGATTATGAAACCAGGCCTACTCTGACGGATGGTGGGACGAGAACAAGGTGAACGAGTTCTTCGCCAACCCCATAGCGGCACATGTTTTGCGAACCCCTATACACAAGAGGGAGTCCCCACCGTCAGACTGCCTGATCTGGACTGGGAAGAAGTCAGGAGAGTTCTCAGCACGTGAGGCCTATCACATAGTCAGTCAGGAGGAGCAATGACAATCCAATTCATCTGACAGCAGTCGAACTCAGTTGCTTACAAAAATATGGAAGGTAACTGAACTGACGCCCCAGGGTTGCTTACTTCCTTTGGAGATGTCTCTCAAATGCTTGACCACAAAAATCGACGGCTGGCCAAACATGTTCCCCACGCCGATCCTACGTGCCCGGTGTGCCATGCTGAAATCGAGACTATAGAACACACACTTATGGAGTGCAACTTTGCGAGGGCAGTGTGGTTTGGAAGGCCTCTGGGATGGAGAATGACTGAACTAGGGAGATCCGTTACTAATCTGATACAAAGCAGGTTCCTTTCTCCCACTGAATCAGTTGCGCAGAAGAACTACACGCTACTGTTCGGAAGCACGGTGTGCTGGTTCCTATGGAAGTCACGTTGCAAGGTATTGAGAACTCGTCACCCAACCCATACTCTGTCATCACAGCAAAACTTCTTCAAACAGTATTATGAGGAAGGACTAAAGAGAGCAGAAGACAGTAGAAGGGCACTACCTGGTCAGGTTCAGTCAAGACCGAGGTGGATCGCCCCTCCCATGGGGGACATCAAAGCATAAATGCGTCGACGGTGCAGTTGGAACGACATTTGGCTCAGCCGCAGCAGTCATGAGGAACCATAGTGGAGAACTTCTTTGTTGCTCAGCAAAGCTTATTGAAAGCCTGGACCCGGAGATGGTAGAAGCGGAAGCTCGTCGATTTTCTTAGGCATCCAGCTGGTCATCTCCTCAAACATGGAGAGGGCGACATTATTGGTAGAATGAAGGATATGCTCTAAACGTGATCACATGGATTAAGGACAACAAAGCCTGCCCATGGAGATTGAAGCACCTGGTCGTTGAATGTAGAGCTCTGCTAACTTCATACCTCTCCATCAGCAAAACTCACATTCCTAGAGCTGCTAACCAGGTGGCCCACCTTCTTGCCAAGGATGCGGTCAAACACAGAAATGTTGGCACGTCGGTTGTTAGCTGATGCACCATCTTTTATTCACAGACAAGTCATCCTGGTCATAGGTGCATGCCGAGTATCCCGCGAACGTCAGAGGCAACCGTCCCGTCATCAAGATAGAGGGAGAGTCCGACTGGTTTATGGGATGACTCCATTGCTCCTCATCCCCCGGATGCCACCTCATTTCACTCTGCAACCACGACGCTGCGAGTATGACGGCTATGGTGTGTACCTATGTCTAACTATCATTTGCTCATGTGATTAAAGAAACAAACTGGCGCTGGCAAAACTGACTACATGAGACATGGAACGAACAAGCGGGATTAGATCAGGCAAAGAGAAATGCATTTTTCGCCATGCGATCACTCTCAAAGGTTCTACAAGCCTGATTTGTTAGCTTAGAACGAACGTTTAGATGCTTCAATAGGTTGTTGTGACCTATAGTTCTCCTAGTCTTTATCAGGGAGGGAGCCTCATTCAGTAAGTCGCCTTACTACATGAAGGAAATAGCCTGAAGCAACCCCCTCGTTGAGCAACAAGTAGGGATATTCTTTACAACTTGTGGTGTAGGAGACATCCCGGCCGACGCAAGCATTAAAGCTGTATGATGTTTGATGCGATCCGACCGGAACAGAACCTTTATCCTCTATATCTTATTCCCACCCCAGTGAAGCAAGCCTCTTCTTCATCTGGCTCTACTAAGCGTTTATTGGCTGGCCTTACGCACCGCAGAGAGAAGACTTCCAAACAACCTTTCCTCGACTCAATATCATTACGGAATGAGCAACTAAGTAAAAAGCAACTGACGTCAGGAACAACAAAGCGTCGTAGGGACGGGGAGAGTCTGAATTCAATGAGTTGAAGCGTTTCTTCCTTGGCGCGTACCGGTGGTGTTGGTTTTTGGAAGAAGCGGGAGTCTCGCGGTGACAACGCTACAGAGATGAGATCCCAGAAGCAATTTATCCAGATCTCCCGGAAGAGGAGGGGAAAGATGAAGCAGCCTCATGGTCATAGCAAGATCAGAGAACTAGGTTTGTCGATTGGACAAAAAAATCCTATGTTATATAGCAAAAAAAACGAATACTTATTGAATTGAAGAATTAGAAATTGTCTAAGGGCTGGAAAGCGCCTAAATAGGGAAGATCCGTTGAGGATGACACACATTCCCGAGATGCTGTAGGCAGCCTAATGTATGCTATGTTTTCAGACCAGACAGGGACTATTCAGTAAGTAGGCGTCGGTTAAAAGATTTTCGTGTGAGACAGGTTGGCACGCGAGAAAGTCAGTCAAGTGATTGACTATGATTCGTACATCGCTGGTACACAGGATCTTTGTTTGTGCTACCAAGGTAGCACAGGACAGGCATTCTCCTTATGCGGATACACCGATCTTTACATTGATAGGGCTGGGCAGGAGACCTAGATGAGCGTCAGTCTACCACGGGATATTGGTTTACACTAAGGGGAGGGGCGAAGCTGGCACGTGGAGTCTAGCTACTACTACACGAGTCCCACACACCACTCCACAGCTCTGGGCTTTCTTCGACGCTTCATCAGCTACAAGACAATCTAAATCAACAGCTGCTACGAGATTGAATCAGCTTCAGGCTTTCAAGCAAAATAAGCGTCTGCCAACTCATGTGGAAAAGCCTCATATCTTGTGTTATACTTGGTCTAGAGGCGCTATTTACGCCCATGTGAGGCAACTTCAGGACCATCTCCCTATCGGTCGAGGGGGTTTATAAAATCACTCTACGAAACCCAACTCATAGTAATAGGCAGGACAGGAGATGACTACGTTAATGCGACTCCGGCTCCTCGATTGCATTATCAATTGAGAAAAAGCATGCCTACCTACGGTACAAAACAAAGGGAGGGGAAGGTGCGAAGAAAACGCCTTTCCCCGTGACGGGCGCTTGCCTGAACCTGCGCCCCGAACTATACCTTTTTCAAAGCGACGAGGCCAAAGCGTGGTTTCATAGGCCATATGTAATGAAGAGGGCGGGGGTCAACCTCTTTCGTGAGACATGGCCAAAATCTCTGTGTTTGAAAGGGGAGTGTCGCTCTGTAAAAGGCGCTGTGTTAAGCCCTCGAAAAAGAAAACGTCACCTCCCTCTGGTCGCCTTATGAAGCCTTACTGTCCTTTACCTAACCTACTCGCTCGCCGAGCTTCTTTTATCTTGGTTATTGGCTTTTTGACTCAACTCGATCTCTTTTCTTTCGATTGCATCGCCTGGCTTTTTCACTCGAGTTGTTGGAGTGACATTACCTTGTTCGCTTGGCTTTAGCTCATTTTTTTTCCGTTTCTTCTCTTTACAGATCCCCTCGAAGTAGGAAGAAGAATGGCAATGAGAAATTTCCGCGACGGGGGGGATCGTAAGTGCAGGTGCTGGTGAAAGAATAGCTTCTGGGGCTGGAGTCAAAGGAGCGTCGAATAGACATCGAAATCATAATAGAAACTAGGCCTGCGAGCAGCGAGTGCCCTTTGGTTGTTGCGAGCCTGTCAAACCATAGGCACCGTCACCGCCCCCCTTTCTTTTTTGAATTAGAAAGAACGGGACGGGGGGATGAAAGACAAAGAAAGGGATCAGGGGCTTTATGATCGGAGAAAAGGAAGGGGGACGACCCGCCGAATTCACATCAGAAATCGCCAACATGAACACAAACTAAATCGTCGAATTTCGTATAGAAACAAAAAAAACCACTTCTATTCCAGTCATCTACAAGGCTGAGGTATATGAAGAATTGCTTTTTGGTCCCTTTCGTCCAGTGGTTAGGACATCGTCTTTTCATGTCGAAGACACGGGTTCGATTCCCGTAAGGGATAGGTACTTATTCCCGGCCGGCGGTATCATTGCTGAGTGATCGCTCGCTATCTGGCTGGAAAAGGTGGTCCGGAAGCTTCCTCTCTCCCAGCAAGCAAGACGAGATGAGATCACCACTTCTCAGTAATGGACTTCCTTGACTTCTTCCTCCGCCGTCAGATGTCCTTCCTATCATAGATTCTCGAACCTCCGCAAATAAGATAATTGGATTTTCAATGCATGCGTTCTTTCTCTCCTCCCCTCAGCCACACATCTCTTTCGTTCGCCCCCCATTTTTTTTTCTATGTCACCGTCTCCTCAATGAGCGTAGATTGATTGATGGAGATGGCTTTTGTACCGGTCAATCTTTATATCCTATTCTTCTGGCATAGTTTTTTTTGTTGGATCAAAGATCGGCAGGTGATCCGCCCTTTCTCCTCTGCCGTGGTTCATGCATTCTTCCTTCCACTTACGTCGAATCGACGTTCCGACGGCCGCCGACGAGCGGAAGGTTCCTCAGTCAGTTCTTTTTCATTTCTAATAGAATTTTCATGTCTTCCTTCCTTCTTTCTATTTATGTGGTCGAAGCACCACTACACCAGGTGGTAATAAATTCAGTGTATCGTTCGCAGCCTTCATTCCTGCCTGCTCGCTTCCACACACGCCTTGCATTCTGCACGGTTGCCCTTCCATCTCCCCTTCTTTAATGGTGGAGGCGACTCCGTCGGGCGTCAGGCTGCAGGGATACAGGGATTCCATCGCCTGCTCCCGCTTAGATAGAACAGGAGCCCTGCCAGAACTAGAACAGGCCGTCTATAGGAGATATAGGGCAATTTGCTCGCTTATACAAGACAGACCGTCGACTGCCGCAAATCGACGTCTTATACGCCCTGCCCTATAGATGAGTAATAGGGAGCACCCAGCTTTTGGTCGTCCATAGGAAGGAAGAGAGGGGTCAGCGAGCAGGTGTTCCCCATCTTTACCAAAGGCAAACAGCCCCCATGTTATTCAGCGTGGGGAGCCTGCATGACAAGAGCAGGCTGCAGGCATGGTGCATGGGGCCAACACTTCTTTTTCTCGCCACGCCAGCCACTTCATTCAATCAATCATATGTTCTATTCCGGGACACTGGCATTCATGACTTTATTCTTTCTTGGGGACTTTCTTCAAAGGCCGGCTTATTACGCTGCTTACTTATCTAACGTATACGCTTCGCTACGCTTACTCACTTTCTTTCAAGACAAAGAGTACCGCGCGCTTCTTACACCACCACTTCGGAGAGACCACTCTTCGCGCTTTGAAAGCGCTACAGCTAACCGGTTGCTTGGTACCAAGTGGTTGGTTGGCAAAGATAAAAAAAAATGCTTTCGATTTGCTTTAGCTGCCGCTTTTTTTCAACACAGAGCCGGGAAGGAAGGCCGGCATAGAAGTCTCTTGCACGCAAGGAGATGCTGCAGCTGCTGGATGTCATGGTTCCGGGGCGCCATGATCCTTCGGTATGGAACGATCGAGGGCACTGACTGACTGCATCAATCATCGCTCAGTGATCCCTTAATTGCCGCCAATAGCGCTTCGCTTGCATGCAAGGCGGCAAGCCAGGTAGACGCGCGCGGGCGAAGGAGATGCATTTTGAGTACTGGTGGTACTGGACAAGCTCTAGGGGAATAATCTCTTTCTTATTTCGCAAGCACCTTTCTTTCCCATGACGACTAGGAACGGGCAAATCAAGAATTTCACTTCGAATTTCGGACCTCAACATCCTGCTGCTCATGGTGTTTCACGATCAGTATTGGAAATGAACGGAGAAGTGGTGGAACGTGCGGAACCACATATTGGATCACTCCAGTGCGGCACGAAGCCGCTGCCGCTGAGTAGGCTCCTATGCCGCGGGATATGCCCTGCTCGGTCCCCCGGCAGGGTGGGGGTTCCGTAGCGCGTCATGAGCACCGGGCAAAGGGGCGGTTGAGCAACTCAAGCGAACCGCCCTACCTTTGGATAGGTACCGAAGGGAGAAGGTTGTGAAGGTGGCCTCGTTATCCACACATCCGGTCGGATGAATGGAGGCGCTTTCCAGCCCTGGGTTTTCACGAGCGTTGGCGGGTCCTGGAGTGCCCGTCGACGGGCGCCCGCGCATACCCCGGGGTGATCATCACCACCTGCACCTCACATCTCGGCACAGTGGAACGTGTAACCCGCCTGCTGTCCAAGTCAACCACTTTATTTCCTGTAATCCATAGCGCCTAACAGAACGTAGCAGCAAGGGACAACCCACCCATAGAGACAGCCTGCGGGGAGGATGGCACTACTGGCAAAGACCGTCTGGCGAAAACGCCGCAGGCGCGAAGCGTGGTAGGCCTGCGCCGGGGGAGCATAGGGAGGAAAGGGAGCCCGGACGGTGGAAGAGCCAGGGGAGGCCGGGTCATTTGACGGAAATGGAAGGCTTTTTCCGAGCGGCTCATTCATTCGTCGGAAAAAGAGGGAGGGAGCGAGCCAATGGATCAATGAATATACCGAGTCAACGGTAGACAGACAGCGCTGCCTACACGCGACTCCGCGACTTTACTAATAAGGGGTCGAGCAGTCTCAATTTCAAAAAGGATTTGCGAATGAATGCTGGGCTGGGCCACCTCGAATGGCGTGAGCCGCATGCGGGGAGACCCGCACGTACGGTTTTCAGGGGGATCCGGCCGAAAGACCGGCCGGCGCCCACCCGACTAGAGGGACTGAGAAATTAATAGAGTACAAAACTTATCTTCAAGCTTTACCTTATTCTGATCGTTCAGAGGGCGATCGCGGAGTCACTGAATGAAGTCCTCCGTTTCTTTCGGAGGTGCTGACCCGCAGCGAGGCAGATATGACTAAGTGACATATTGAATATGGCGACGACAACAGCATGTCGTAGAAGGAGATAACAGGTGGAGCCAACGACCCACTAAGACTCACGTATCTACAACTACATCCCCGAGCGGCAGTCAAACGGGGGCGTGAATGCGAGATGCCAGCGGAATGATCGGCCGGACAGAGGCGGGGGCTGCTTCCTTCCCACCGCGTCCTTCCTTGTGTGTCGGAGATACAAAGCGAGTGCACCGGAAAAGAACGGGAACTGGGTCGATCTATTCCATGGCGAAGCATCCGAAGCATAACTGCACACTCACACGATCTTTGCCGAGAGATAGGAGCATTCGGTGGAACCGGTGAACTACACTTGCTTCTTGATAGATGTGTGGGACAGAGGGCTCGTGGTACCTGCGGCCCACCCTTCCTCCGCTTTGATAACCGTGTGAACGGAGAGTGGGCAGAGCAAAAGGGAAGGAGGTCCTCATACGGAGTCGCACACGTCGAGCAGTGCGGGATCCCGTAGAATGGGTCGAGTAAACTCCCTTGGGGCCGAGAAAATCACAGACGAAGTCTTCTTTTTTTTTTATTTCACAGTCTTTCTTTTTTCTTAGTGATTGGAAAGGAGGGCGCCGTCGGTATGTTATAAAAAATGGAAGGCAGAGGTAAGGTAAGTACTTCGAATGGCAAAGAGAGGCGGCTCGGTAGGGAAGGAATGGTCAATCGTCAAGTCAAGGATGACTTCTTTGTTGGCGAAACGATGGGGGGGGAGAAACCACGCCAGTGATTCTCTGAGCCGGTCTTGATTTCCAAGGCCTCGGGAAACTGGTCGAGATAAATGACAGCACCTTTTGGTACTCTTCCTTACCGGGAAGGCGCACTTCTCTTCTTCTTCTGGCCTTCACCTCCCGCGCCCGGCCCGGAAATAGAACCCAGCCCCCCTTCTGATCCATTCATTTCTGCAAGCAGGCGGGATCCAGAGCTGACGCCCCCTCCTATTCGAGGCCGGATGGCCTCGCCCCACAAGCACCCAACCTTCCTTTTGCTCTTCCTTCGGTTTGGCTCCACGAACGCGCCACCGGGGAGCCCCACTCATATTCAAAAGGCGCCCTGCTTTCGACGACGATTATAATAAGTATTCCCGCTGCCATTTTTCCAATATCATGGAATAGCATGGCCCGGGTCCCAGGTAACTCCAGTGGGAGAGCCGTGTTATGGGTGACCTTATTGCACGGTTCAGAGAGCACTTGTGTATGTGATGCAAGTGAACGTGTACGAAAAAGCTGTCGTAAAGTAGGGTGAGTTCTTCGTTCCGTCGTTGACCCTATCTATGTTTCTACGATGGCCCAAGAACACGCTCATTCTTCAGCCGTAGAGAGACTTTTGAATTGCGAGGTACCATTACGAGCTCAATATATACGAGTGTTATTCCGTGAAATAACTCGAATTTCAAATCATTCACTTGCTTCAACTACTCATGCTATGGATGTGGGAGCATCAACTCCGTTCCTTTGGGCTTTTGAGGAGCGGGAGAAATTGTTGGAATTCTATGAAAGAGTCCCGGGAGCCAGGATGCATGCCAGTTTCATACGACCTGGTGGAGTGGCACAAGATCTGCCTCTTGGCTTATGTCGAGATATTGATTCCTCCACACAACAATTTTCTTCTCGTATCGACGAATTAGAAGAGATGTCAACCGGCAACCGTATCTGGAAACAACGATTAGTGGATATTGGTACTGTCACTGCACAGCAAGCAAAGGATTGGGGATTCAGTGGTGTAATGTTAAGAGGTCGTGCGACATGAAGACATTGATAGCAATATGGGGGAAGTTCCCATCAGGCAACAACGGTTCTGCCTGACCCTACTCAAGCATGCATATGTTGTCAGTGAAGATTTTGTGTGAAGCCTTGGAGACGACATACCCGGGGCTAGGGTGAGCTGAGGGGGGACAGCGTAAGTGAGCGAATGTGTGTAAGCCCAGTCAAAGATTCCTATTCGGGGCGGGGCGGGCCATCCACCTTCGAATGGTGTTGGTCCGTAGGACCGTGAATGGATTCGCCTCTGGCCTCTGGGCACGTCGGAACCGCATGAGTTCACCGGGGTGGAGCACGGTCCGCCAAAATCGGCATAGGTTAGGTGCTATTGATGGAACATGGTAAGCCCATCTTTCTCCATATGGAAGTGCTGCGGGCATATAGAGATGTGGGTAGAGGAAGTCTCAAAAAGCGAAGGCCGAGCTGTAGGTCACGTGACCTGCACCGAAAAGGTGGCTGACTGGGCTTTCTCCTGGATCAAAGCAGATTGGGTAGCCGAATTCGTCGATCGAATCGGGCGCCCCGGAACGTCGAATGAAAATAGGTGGCCGGGTTCTCTTTCTACAACCCTCTTTATATGATAGGCCCGGCCCCCTTCCCCCGGTACCTCCCTTATGTTTAGGAGCGGGATCTGCCCGACGAACGACCTGTGGTGGTACGGAAGGCACGGACTCCGCGAGCGTCCCGCACCCTCAGATAAAGAAACTCCTCAACCATCACAAGAAAAAAGAAGTATGACGCTCTGTGTCTGACTCTATTGGTCATAGTTCCTTGCTGTTGCGGCCGGTGCTCGTTTGCGCGCGCGTGAACCACCCCCAGACGGGAATTAAGGAAAGGATGCCTCTCGGGGCATCTGAGAATGATTCGAGCCGTATGAAGGGAAACTCCCACGTACAGTTTCTTTTTTTGGGGGGGAAGGAGCCCGACAGGGTCCCCTCACTGACGTCGGCCCGGGCCTAAGTGAAAGTGAAGTGGTGGGCCTACCCATCCCAACCTGGGGTATGCTGGGATTCGCGAAGAGCAGCACCTTACGATGTTCATGACCAATCGGATCCTGACGTACCAGTAGGTACCAGAGGAGATCGCTATGATCGTTACTGTATCCGTATCGAAGAGATGCGACAAAGTGTTCGGATCATTGTGCAATGTCCTAATCAAATGCCGGGGGGCATGATCAAAGCCGATGATCGTAAGCTATGTCCTCCATCACGATGTCGAATGAAACTATCCATGGAATCGTGCGCCGTGTGAAACGTAGATCATCGCCGTTCTTAACCGAGACTCAGGTTAAGCTCCGTCTCGGAACCGTCGTGGGGTTAGGAGTAAAGCATCCCGAGGTTGGCGCATCTCGTTGGGCGTGGAGAAGCATTGGGAACCCCAATATCTTTCTTCGGAGCAGTTTCTTTTCCCGTCCCCTCGCCCCGGCATAGCGCTTCGCTTCCGGTTCTTCGGAAGAATCAACTGACTTCTCCCTTCTTCATTGATCTGGGGGAAAAGGAACCGTCTACCAGTTGGGAAGCTAGACATCAAGGTTGTGGCTTGATGAGGATAACTAAGCTGACACGCCGGAGTTGGCTGCTGGCACAACAGGGTGGTGCCTTACCGCACCGCAGGCGCACGCGCGGTAGCGTTCGTGGTGGTGCTTCAGGATTCCAATGTACTGCGTCCAAGATCAGAACGAGCTTGCCGGCGGACCACTGCCGTCCCATTCGTCGAGTGAGCTGGAGCGCAGCCATCTTATCCACTGAAAACGCGTCAAGCGGTAGCTTTGGGTCGAAGCACTAAAAGAAAAAGGACCGGGAAACGCGGCGGCATAGGAACCACGGGAACCCAGGAGGGAGAAAGACGATGTACGGGATACGGGATCCTCGTAGTAGGCTGGACCAAAATCCAGCCGAGAGAGGGCAGCCTTTAGAAACAACAGGTTGGGAAACCAAGAGAACGCTTCGCGTTTTCTTATCTTCTTCCCGTAGGAGTAGCACAAAAAGAGGGATTAGCATTATTGACCCCATGAGAAACCACTAACACCTTCCTCGTTGGGGCTCCGCGCACTGGGAAAAGGCTTCCGCGACGGGAAACCGGCCACTAGTTACGAAGTGAACATAAGGGGTAGAGAGGTCCTTCACAGTCAGGTGCGATGCAATTGCCCCCTCTCCGTAAAGTACCCCTCTTCCTATGTCAGGGGGTTGAGGCGAGAAATGGCTTGATGAACCGTTCCGTTCGCCACGCACCGGCCCCATTCACTTGCAACTCGTAGAGGCTGTAAGTACACAGTGCCCCACAACTATCAAAGGGAAGTGGGGTTGAAACACGAGAGTGCCCACCTCCGAGCCGAGAGTGCCCGCCCTTTCTGTCAAGTAGTCCCCTTTTTCCGGAACGCAGTCCGGGATAACCGTGACCGTGTATATTTAAATATCTTCGATGCTGTCATTTCGAAATGTCCGCTTCAACCGCTGTTTCACCTCCCAAAAAGCTGACGTTGGCTTGACGAGCGCAGATGAGGAAGCGGGAGCAATAAAACCAATAATCTCTTTCTTGTCCTTCTACTCCTGGGGCAAAGAGAAGCGCTTTCGCTACTGAGAAAGCGAACAGTCAGCGCGAGGGTTCGACGACGTCAGCCGAGCGTTAGCGAAGCGTCATTCTCATAGCGAGGCGCTTCGAGTTAGCGAAGCGCTGTAGTAGCGCCGAAGCCTATGTGCTATAATGCTGAACCAAGGACGCTCCGCCTTATCTATAGAAGTTGTCAACTGAGTTCTGAACGAATGGGATCCTTGGTTGGTAATGGCTCAATCTATAGATAGAAAGCCTTATGATGGGAAACTCTCACGTTAGGTTTGGAGAGAGATGGGACCGGTTATAGTTTAGGGGGAGCAGATGCAAGCTTTTTCTTTCCATAGCCGGCCAAATGACTACAGGATCATCGGTCTACTCTACCTCAATTCACCATTTCGAACCTTATACAGAAGGTTTTTCCGTACCAGCTCCTTCTACCTATACCGCAGTTGAAGCACCTAAAGGAGAATTTGGTGTCTTTCTTGTCAGTAATGGAAGCAATCGTCCCTACCGTCGTAAAATAAGAGCACCCGGCTTTGCCCATTCACAAGGACTCGATTCTATGTCCAAACATCACATGCCAGCAGATGTAGTCACCATCATAGGTACTCAAGATATTGTGTCTGGAGAGGTAGATAGATAGGACTACGTCTTGCTCGATCAGGACCCCCGCGTCTATTGCGAGCCAAAACACCCTGAAAGAATCACGCGAGGAAATACCGCATTCGCGAAGCTCATTTACTCCGTTATTTAGTCGTTGACTCCACGTTGTTTTCGGTTCGATCAACTATCCTTTTTGAAGCGGATAGTTCACAGTGCTCATTCGCGAAAAAAACCGGAAAAGCCAACTCATCATGATGTTTCCACTCCATTTTCATTACGAAGATGTATCACGTCAGGATCCGTTGCTCAAACCGAATCACGCCAACGTTATGGAAGTTCCTGGATCGTGTGAAATAAGATTAGTACCAAAAGCAGCCTCTGATTTCAGAATCAAATTTGGAAAATTGGCTATGGAGATTCCGCGCGGTCAGAGATTCTTTAAGACAAAAAGGGGCCCTTATTTCCAAGCAGGAAAGTCGTTTCGATCCAATTCATTCTTGGGGTCCGAAAAAGACACAGGATATGTCAGTGACTTTGCACGACAAAGCGCTCTCCGAGGGCATGGAATGTCTAATTTTTTGGTCAGAATCTCGACAGTAATGTCTATGTTAGATTCTCCGGTCGAAATACGGGAAAACCCAATTAAATTCTCGATGGAAACGGAGTTTTGCGAATTCTCCCCGGAACTGGAAGATCATTTCGAGATCTTCGAGCATATTCGAGGGTTCAATGTGACTATTGTAACTTCGGCCAACACAAAAGATGAGACTTTACCACCGTGGAGCGGCTTTTTGCTAAAAGATGAGGGGGAAACTAAGTAAAATGTCGGAGAAACGAAATATACGAGATCACAAACGTAGATTGCTCGCGGCTAAATATGAATTGAGACGAAAGCTTTATAAAGCCTTTTGTAAGGATCCCGATCTTCCGTCTGATATGCGGGACAAACATCGTTATAAGTTGTCCAAGTTGCCAAGAAATAGTTCCTTTGCACGAGTAAGAAACCGATGTATTTCCACGGGTCGCCCTCGTTCCGTAGTTGAGTTCTTTCGCATTTCTCGTATCGTTTTTCGTGGATTAGCATCTCGAGGTCCTTTGATGGGCATAAAGAAATCGTCTTGGTAGCAAGCAACCACCAAACCAATAGAACAAAGGTTAGCTCTGCAGCTGGTCTACAAGCAAGGGTTGTAGGTCCATTACCGTCCGGCTCCGGACCGAAAAGACCTAACGGAGTCATCCCAACTCTCGGATCGGAGATGCTAACGGGACGGGAATCGAAGTGGGGGACCTCTCTACCGCACCTGTCTCCCCAGACATAGACTACGTACAGGGTAGTACAGTACTCGTCGGAAATACCGAAGATCACCGCGTGAACAACATCTAAAGGGAAGAATCTCACTCCCGAGGGATCGACCACTATTATAAAGAACTCGATGTAAGAGAACTCTTGTTCATGTTCACGCCGGAGTGCTGAGGTTGTTCCCACCATTGAAGTCAGAGTCTGGGTGTGGGCCCGCTCCCGCGAGGGGGTTCCGAATGAAAAAGACTGTAAAGTTATTCGTTTCGTTGGTAGAACCAACGCCAATATCATATTGACTCTCTCTCGTCCAATAAGAGTTTCCGAGAGTTACTTTCTGGAAATTCTCTCCTTTCCAAAGCTCCACAAGGCAGGCAAAAAGAAAGAGTAATAGGACAACAAGCAATGTTGCTTTCATTTTAGTTCTTTCTTTGTTGAGATTGAAATCGACGTTCTTTTGAAAAGGGGTAGGTAGTTTGCACGCAGGCAAAACTTCTTCATGAAAGGCGATGGAATCCCTGTATCCCTGCAGCCTGACGCCCGACGGAGTCGCCTTATCTTTCATGGGTTTCTTAATGACTAGTCGTTCGTTTTAAGCCAGGAGAAACCGGCAGTTTTTTTTTCCGAATGACGTTATTTCGAGAATAAACCAACCGACAAATCCGGGGAACAGGTGATTGACTGCCTCCCTCTCGCCAAAATGGGATGAATCTTCTCATGCAGCTTTTTTATTATTCAGGGCGCAGCGAAGCCAATTTCCATCAAGGCGACGGTGTGAAACGATAAGGGGGAAGAGGAGTTGTCACGATAGAAAAGAGAAATGACTATAAGGAACCAACGATTCTCTCTTCTTAAACAACCTATATCCTCCACACTTAACCAGCATTTGATAGATTATCCAACCCCGAGCAATCTTAGTTATTGGTGGGGGTTCGGTTCGTTAGCTGGTATTTGTTTAGTCATTCAGATAGTGACTGGCGTTTTTTTAGCTATGCATCACACACCTCATGTAGATCTAGCTTTCAACAGCGTAGAACACGTTATGAGAGATGTTGAAGGGGGCTGGTTGCTCCGTTATATGCATGCTAATGGGGCAAGTATGTTTCTCATTGTGGTTCACCTTCATATTTTTCGTGGTCTATATCATGCGAGTTATAGCAGTCCTAGGGAATTTGTTTGGTGTCTCGGAGTTGTCATATTCCTATTAATGATTGTGACAGCTTTTATAGGATACGTACCACCTTGGGGTCAGATGAGCTTTTGGGGAGCTACAGTAATTACAAGCTTAGCTAGTGCCATACCTGTAGTAGGAGATACCATAGTGACTTGGCTTTGGGGTGGTTTCTCCGTGGACAATGCCACCTTAAATCGTTTTTTTAGTCTCCATCATTTACTCCCCCTTATTTTAGTAGGCGCCAGTCTTCTTCATCTGGCCGCATTGCATCAATATGGATCAAATAATCCATTGGGTGTACATTCAGAGATGGAAAAAATTGCTTCTTACCCTTATTTTTATGTAAAGGATCTAGTAGGTCGGGTAGCTTCTGCTATCTTTTTTTCCATTTGGATTTTTTATGCTCCTAATGTTTTGGGGCATCCCGACAATTATATACCTGCTAATCCGATGCCCACCCCGCCTCATATTGTGCCGGAATGGTATTTCCTACCGATCCATGCCATTCTTCGCAGTATACCTGACAAAGCGGGAGGTGTAGCCGCAATAGCACCAGTTTCTATATCTCTGTTGGCTTTACCCTTTTTTAAAAGTATGTATGTGCGTAGTTCAAGTTTTCGCCCGATTCACCAAGGAATATTTTGGTTGCTTTTGGCGGATTGCTTACTACTAGGTTGGATCGGATGTCAACCTGTGGAGGCACCATTTGTGACTATTGGACAAATTTCTTCTTTCTTTTTCTTCTTGTTCTTTGCCATAACGCCCATTCCGGGACGGGTTGGAAGAGGAATTAAAAATTCTTACACGGATGAGACTGATCACACCTGATCAGTGAAAAATTCGTCACACCAATCATTTTTTCATTTACGAGTGAGTATTACACCATGAATTTACAAGCGGATGAGTTTGAGGCCTTGTTGATATAGCTTAGATAGGGAAAAATCCCCGGGGGTGGTAGGGCTGAACTTTCAAATCCGGAGAGCCGACCACGGAAGCCTACTAGGTAGTTCGAATCTCCCTTTGCCAACGCGACTAGTACACGGGGCATCAGGTCGTCCATCCATTTATATTAAAAACCTAGGACGGGGACTATGGCCAACACGTGCCTCCGTACATCAGCTGACATCACCATAACTGCCTCCACGCAGCCCCTCAAGGCAACATAACTCCTATTATGCCTACCGACGCCTCCAAATATCCCCAAGCATCAAGTATAAACCAATTTCACTTCCCGAGTAGCACAGTGCTGAATAGGGTGCCGAGCATCAAGTCACCGAATAACCCTTCACAATTCGACGAGTGCGTCACTTGCGTCTTTTTTCCGCATCGAAAAGAAGATTATCTCCCCTACTTCTCACTTTACCGAAAAAGCGCCTGGAACGTAAAGGAATCTACGAGTAGTTTCAACGAGTTTCCCTATAAACCGCCCGACGAACGGAAAGAAGAGAAGGCTTTGCAAGACCTTATGAACCGATAGCCCTAGAGGAACGAGCCCCCCCGCCGGAAGGAAAGCAAACTGAAAGCTCTACTGACGAGCGTCCCTAACTTGACTTGCCCGAAAGTAGAACGATTTCCTGACTCAAAAGCCGAAAAAAAAAAGTCCATGGTAGTTTTTTTTTACAGAAGGAGTTTTCACGGCAGGCGTCGAAGAACGTCGCAAAAGAGTTCGTTCCCTTTTAGGCTTGACGGAAGGGACTTGCCTACGCACCGCAACTCGGAATAGTGAATTGATCAATCTTCACGCTGCATTTTCATAGGCTTAGCGTCACACAAAGACAAATAGATGCGGAAGTTTTCTCTAAGCTTTTCTGTTTGACAAGCGGATTCCGAGTTGGACAATAGCGAAAGTTGCAGTCTCTTCTACGGTGCCAAAGAGTCCCTGAACTAGACCTGCAACACTGACTTTCTCTCTCTACCACCGTCACTGCCTTCCGACTGTCACGGTACCTTATGCAACGGAAAGTGATCTCTCTGGCCGGATCGAAACAGAAAGAGTGTCTTTTCTCACTATGAGCTTTCCGCTTTCACTAGACTGACTGGACTTGCTTGAAACAACTAGCTCTACTTCCGGCTTTAAGGAGCGTCGACTTAAAAGTAGTTGACTTAAAGACTCTCAATTTCCGAACGGTTTTAGTTACGACTTCCTTCCGCACCTGACTCGCCCGGCAATACTGACTTGAACCGGCTCCCGCTTTGATGGAGTTGTACTGGCTCTGGCACAGGTTCAGGTACTGGTGAAAGCTCTGTCTCTTTCCTCGGTTCTCGCTTGAAGGAGCGCGTCGACTAAAAAGCAAAGAGTGGGGCGTTTTTCTTCCCGTAACCGACTTGACTTTCTGCCCAAGCAAGAAAGTCGACGATTCTCTAAGCAAAGCACTCTCCAAGCCGAAAGAAAGAAGGAATGTCTTACTTTCCCTACCGCACGGTATGAGAGTTCCCACTTGAACCGGACGAGCAGCTTGCTCCTCGGAACCTAAAACAGAAGAAGGAGTTTATACGACGCTGGAAAAGAAAAAAAAAGCAACCCTCAACTGTCGCCGACAACAAAGAGATACATACTCCACTTAGGCAATCAACCGCCCAATACCGAATTTCTAACTATCCAAGCCTAAAGCCCGGAAGGAAATGGAAAGACTTTTTTAAATTGAGGCCGATAGTGGTTTAAAAGCCCTGTGTGAGGGGCTTGCGAAAGAATTCCCTATTTTTCTTTTCAAAAATGTCATTAAAACAAAAACATGAAGATATTTGTAAGAAATAGTTATGGAAGACAGATTCTGTAATTCAGTTCGGATCATATTCAATCGAGCATTTTCATTTTGTAATATCACACCATCACATAGTATTGTCACCTGTCATCATACATGCATAGTCTTTAAGGCATGAGCTAACATCGCCAACGTTCATACTTGCATCAAAAACGTCGTGGCATATAACATTTTAAATAAAATCTGCATTCAAAGCGCGAAGAATATATGATGCATACATACATCACAACATACTCGATAACTCAACATCTCATTTTTATGATGACATAACAAAGAACAAGGCGCTTGCGAAGAAACGTCGAAGTTTATTGAATAATTAATAAAATGTCTTTGACTAACACCCATTTATAACACCTGGCAGCCTATCCACATTCGATGTTAACATATTATAGCACTCATTCTGAAGGGCCTCTTTAACGAGAAAAGGGCCATCCGACGTTTTTTGTGCGAGTTGTGACTTGGAAGATTGGCTCGCCCGGTAGTCAGTAGGGGTCAGCAACTTTTAGTATGACGTTACCCAGGATAAATATTGGTCTAACTTATAGATCATATGCCTTAACCATCCGGGATCTGTATGCCTCGACAGTTTTCAAAAGCATTCAATCGCCTCTCGTCCAGCGACTCTAACTCGAGCAACCTGGCCCTCACGTATTCAGTGGTATCTTCATCGAGGTTTGTAGATACCGTGATTCTCAAAGACTCGATCTCCTTTTCCACAGGAACTACAGCTTCAGTGCCATATACGCGAAATAAAGGACTGGAAAGCGCCTATTGACAGTCTTTCAGAAGTTCGATATGCCCACAAGGCTGACGACAAGATCTGACGAAGATTTTTGAAAAGGCCAACCTTCATTCGACGATCGTCATGCCATGCTTTTTCCCTTACTTGAGATGGGGCTTTCTTCTCTTACCTTTGCTCCCGTCCATGATACCAGTAACGCCTTCTCGCGCCTATTACTCGTCTTTTTGGCATTGAAGTGAGCCCGGTGTCATTCGTCGCATCAGTAAGTGCTGATTCGCGTCCAGCTCAAAATGAGGGTGGATTCTCAATTAAGGAGATCATCATTTCTTCTGTATGGTCTACAGCTCAAAATCCCCTAAATAAAAAAAGTAATATCCTTTTTTTTCTACATATAGGCAATCTTCTCTGAATATCCCATGAATAGAATAGGGATTTCTTTCCTGCTTTAGGACAGGAAGGCTGGGGAAGCTAATCTTTCTTTGACTGTTGGGAAGGCTGAAAGTGAAGAGAGCGAGGGATTTCCATCGCCTCTAAAGAAGCCCGAGCACAACGGGTACCAAGTCCAGTCCCTGTCTCGATAGGCGGGTTGAAGCCCTTTTTCTTGGTGCTACTCCGGTACCTGGTTGGTGCGGGCACTCTTTCTAGGGTTCTTTCTCCGCTCGCGGTTCGAAGCAAAGAAGTTCTTTCTCTGCTCTTCCCATCACGGGACCTAAAACTGGCATTTGTATAGCTTTAGGCATCATTGAGTTCAAGACCTTGGTCAGATCCAACTTGATGGGACTTCCTTATAAGCCTTATCCTTATATGGTACTCGTACTTGTCAACTAACAATGCCAAATAATCAGTCTTTTTCCGAGCGATTTCTTATGGAGATCAATAATATCTACATAGTCTATCGAGAAGAGTATCCCTTCTCTTTGGAAGAAGTCCGCGAAATCTCCAGAGCAGTGCACTCGGGCTCGTACGTTTTCTCTCCCTTGAGACTCGTAGCACTTCCTAAAGAAAGAGCGAATGATCATTTTATCCACAAATCTTCTATACCGGATCTTCCTGAGATCGCTTTCGTCCTGTATACCTTCATCTGACGGATGCTCTCGTCTTAATGACTCTCGCAGTCAAATTTTGATCTCGTCCAATCATTTTTTGGCGGGGAATTATTCGTTTCGCAAAGAAGGGGGGAAACGCGTCTTTTTATAAAGATATTCGAGGAATGGGAAGAGTTGAATTTCTATTACATTTTGTTTGATCTCACTCCGACGTTTGGGGACAATCAGTCGTACCCGTCTGCTGACCAAATTGGAACCGCTCATGGCGGATCCCGTACGGAGTAGTTTGAGTTTAGTTTGTTGAAAGCTTTTTTGAATATCTCGATTTTCGATGAAGAGCACAGGGAATGGAAAGGCAACGATGGTATACCATCAGTCAACATTTTGACATCAATAACGCTGGAAAGCGCCTTTTTTTTTTCATACTCGAATTTGACCAAGCCATTTCGCATCGTTTTCCCTACCGCTATGCTCGATTTATGAATGAAGCGATTCTTGCTATTCCGCCGCAATCTTATTCTCCTTTTTCCTTTGAGCAACTGAAACATTTCTCCAAGGAACTGAGCCTCTCAGCAAAAGTGACTTTTGTTGTGAGGGGGGGGATTTGCAATTCCGTGTGCTGATGGGAGATTCTCGGTGGATGAAAGTGGACTAATCCATTTAGTTGAGAAAAACGGGGACTAAGTCATTCTTAGATACGAAAGGTGATAGGTCACTCGGTGTTATATTAGAATATGATAGGGCTTTCTGTCTTTCTTTTTCAATCTCGTCGAAAAGCGAAGCGAGCCGCTCCCGCGCGCTACTCTTCCTTTATGAGCGAGACTCGGTACAAATCTATAGATAGATCTACTGATCTAAAGAACTCCGCGAGCGAACTGAGCGAGCCATGAGCCGCCTATCGGCAAGGCGTCGGAAAAGCCTGAAGGCTCCCTCACTGAACTGATTCACACAGGTCCAAACCAGCCGATCCCGCTCATTTTTCCTTTACGAGATCTCGGCTCTTCGGAATGGTTGGAGAGAGCCAGAGCCCCGCCTCCTCTTGGTTGGCGCCGGGCCCGAGGGTGATGGGACTACTTCCTGAAGGAGCGTTTCGTTCAGGCCGGCAGGAGGGCCCCTGATCTATCAATAGAGGGAGCAAAAAACAGGCTTTGCTCCCCTTTTTCAAAATGAAGAAAGAAGGGTCGAAGTTTAGACCGCTCACAGTAGTTCTACCCATAGAAAAGATCATGAAAGAGGCGATCAGAATGGTACCCGAATTCATTTACGATCCCGAGTTTCCAGACACATCGCACTTCCGCTCGGGTCGAGGCTGCCACTCGGCCCTAAGACGGATCAAAGAAGAATGGGGAACCTCTCGCTGGTTTTTGGAATTCGACATCAGGAAGTGTTTTCACACCATCGACCGACATCGATTCATCTCAATCTTTAAGGAAGAGATCGACGATCCCAAGTTCTTTTACTCCACTCAGAAACTGTTTTCTGCCGGACGACTCGTAGGAGGTGAGAGGGGCCCTTACTCCGTCCCACACAGTGTACTACTATCGGCCCTACCAGGCAACATCTACCTACACAAGCTCGATCAGGAGATAGGGAGGATCCGACAGAAGCACGAAATTCCTCTTGTTCTGAGAATCAGATCAGTTCTAT
>Ga0268251_10000060_pt1:0-45000 | contig 92366 bp, 63 predicted proteins | sample AgamicAsMae_FD_200527 | JGI IMG/M metagenome (GOLD analysis project Ga0268251, IMG submission 200527) | Agave microbial communities from Guanajuato, Mexico - As.Ma.e (v2) (version 2) | ecosystem: Host-associated > Plants > Phyllosphere > Phylloplane/Leaf | place: Guanajuato, Mexico... | reverse complement strand
TCTTCCGTGCCTTAGAATTTCAGCCAAATACCGAAGAAGCTGACGCCAACTGCGTCAGTGAGCAAACCGATGATTAATTTTTTAAGGTCTATTTATTTTCCCACGTAGTTCGTGGGTCAAACCAACGATTCTCTTATCAAAAAAGAAAAGTAATATACCGAGTCTTTCTTTTTCTAGTATCACTTCTATCAATGCAATGAAAGAACCATCCCCTCCTATTTGTTTGTCCTGTCAGATAGAAAGAAAATGAGACCAAAAAGAGTCCCCTTATTTACTATACGTCTAGGGGGTGGGGTGAAGGGGGGTTTACATACAACCGGGGCAAAGTGGTTTATGATTGAATCTCAGAGGCATTCTTATCATTTGGTAGATCCAAGTCCATGGCCTATTTCGGGTTCACTCGGAGCTTTGGCAACCACCGTAGGAGGTGTGATGTACATGCACCCATTTCAAGGGGGTGCAACACTTCTCAGTTTGGGCCTCATATTTCTCCTATATACCATGTTCGTATGGTGGCGCGATGTTCTACGTGAATCCACCTTGGAAGGATATCATACAAAAGCTGTACAATTAGGACCTCGATATGGTTCTATTCTGTTTATAGTCTCGGAGGTTATGTTCCTTTTTGCTTTTTTTTGGGCTTCTTCTCATTCTTCTTTGGCACCTACGGTAGAGATCGGAGGTATTTGGCCCCCAAAAGGGATTGGGGTTTTAGATCCTCGGGAAATCCCTTTTCTTAATACCCCTATTCTCCCTTCATCCGGAGCTGCCGTAACTTGGGCTCATCATGCTATACTCGCGGGGAAGGAAAAACGAGCTGTTTACGCTTTAGTAGCTACCGTTTCACTGGCTCTAGTATCCACTGGCTTTCAAGGAATGGAATATTACCAAGCACCCTCCACAATTTCGGATAGTATTTATGGTTCTACCTTTTTCTTAGCAACTGGCTTTCATGGTTTTCATGTGATTATAGGGACTCTTTTCTTGATCATATGTGGTATTCGCCAATATCTTGGTCATCTGACCAAGGAGCATCACGTTGGCTTTGAAGCAGCTGCCTGGTACTGGCATTTTGTAGACGTGGTTCGGTTATTCCCATTTGTCTCTATCTATTGGTGGGGAGGTATATGAAAGAACGAATAAGTGGATTGAGGAATGAAAGCTCGAAGACAAAGAGAACCGGGCTTTTCCAAAGAATGAAAGCTGCTTTCCCACCCCCTTTATTCAAAAAACAAAGTCACCTACTTCCCTACAAAATCTCTCTGTATTCTGGCACATAAATGTAGGGATCGAAGAGATTATGGCATATTATGTTCACCAAGAAATGACCCGAAAGTGGACCGCCTCTTCTCGTTAAGCTATTTTATATTGTTCCTTTTAATCGTAATCAAAGATGTTTTTTTGTTTGGATCGTCTTTCTTCTCCGAACAAAGAAAATCTAAGAACCGGAGAGATCAACGCGAGCCTTGGCTGCTACGAAACATATCGGCCGTCGCGTTGCGGAAGGAACGTTCTGTTCTGATAAGGAGGCTGAGACTGAGAGCAAGCAATCTCGTTTTGCCGTTTCCTTCACGTTCACGGCACGGCCCTGCCCGCCAGGAGGAATCTTTGATTCATGGCCTGAGATCATCAAGGCACAGATCGGTCCGAAGCGAGCTGCTTGCAGCTTAAAGTCGAATTCTCATTCGCAGGCTCGCCCCGGCCTCTAAAAAAAATCGTCGGGGAAGCATGGTATGGTTATGGTCTTCTACTTCATAAACTACTCACATGGGAAGAGGTATGACCACTCCCCCCTGTCAATTTTGAATAAAACAAGGACATACAGCTCAACATTGTTCATTTAGATGGAATCCTGCTTTTACCGGTCCCTAATCTGCCTCTTCAAACTCAAATGTCTGCTAAAAAAAAAAGTACTCTTATACAGCAGCAAGTAACCAAATAACAGGCCTGGAAAGCGCCTGACGCTTTAAGAGCTAGATAGACTAGTAGCGGAGAACTCTAAGGAGATGAGTTTCGCTCTAAACAGGGATGTTGACTATTGAATAGTCTTCTTTTTTAGGCTCATGAACAGGGACAATTTCATTGCGGAGAGTAAGACCGGTCTCACCTGCAGGCTTTAACAAAAACGAAAATGTAGTTGGGGATGGAGTGAAAGAAAATAAATCGACGCTTCCGGTTCAATCGACGTTTGTTGAGCTAAAGGAATTACACAACCGAGGGCCAAAAGACATATCCACCCGAGATTTCACACCTTTGGATGAGCCACTAGAAGATGTCCTGAGTTTATTGGACCGAGCCGGATCAGATATCCACCTCTCCGATCATGGGGTGATGGTCAGGAAAAGTCAAAGTGGTAGGAAGAAAATGAAGATTGTGCTTTTCACTTTAATAAAACGTTTTGTTTTTAGTTTGCGGTGGATCCCGCGACTCGGAACAAGAGCTTTTGCTTATAACTGCGCTGCCGAGATCATCGTTGATTGGGAGATCGAAACCTTTTGCGCTTAGGCCCCGGTGTCTGCCGCCCGGGCTCTTGTCTCTGCATAATACCCGGGAGGGGGCGTCGGGACAGAGAGGGATCCCCGGCGAAGGTAAGCCGGATATGCTATGAAGAATGAGACTCGAGCCGTACCTACTGCTACGGAGGCCCCTACTACGAGACCACTACTACTACTCCAATTCCATCCCGGTGCATCAACCGCGGACAGGTCAACCCGCTCTCTCACTTAAATATATATCTATATAAGTTACTGCGCCCGGATACATAGGCCAACTGCTGGCTCTAAAGCGGGGTCTACTCCCCGCTTATGGGACTGGATCACCGGGATCAATAGAATCTACAGGATCTACTTCTGTGTCTGGATTTGTCGACAGGTAATAACATCTTTTTAACCGTTGATGTTGCTGGCTCACTCGGGGTCCCAAGCCACTATCCCCGTTGCTGCCTGCGCTTCCATATCCCCAAGTGGTACCAGCCTCTGGCCCCGCCTCTGCGGACCTCGACCTGATCTAATAATGCAGGTAAGTATATATGCGGGATCCACCGCTGCTGGTACTGCCATAGATGGGAGTTCTACCGGTTCTGCTGCTCGAAAAGCCACTGTCTATGCCTCCGGTGATGGCCGAGGTGGTTATGAGTAAGCCGCTGCTTCAACGAAGGATCCACTGAGCGAACTACTAAATTAAATAAACAAGATCCATCGTCTTTGCTCCCGGCATGCTTCCCCCGCCGCGGGCAAGGAAGTAGAGGTAGGTACCGCAAAGGAAGTAGACCCCGCTAAGGATAAGGAGGGTAGGACTGGTAATACCAACCCGGCCGAGTTGCGTCAGTCTTTCAGCGGCCGGCGTATTAACTCATAGGAGTTCGATACAGTAGTCCGTTGCATGATATGAACGAATACAATGCCCTATGCTCTCCATAGGGTACGGCTCCCACCTCGCCCCAACTCTCCACTTGAGCAAAGAATGTTTGACTACCGCGACCTTTTCGAAATCCATGTGAACAGTCGATAAAAATGCTTGAAAAACATCATGAAAGGCTTCCCTTCCCTCCCGCCTGCCCAACTTCGACGAACCCCACCGGGGGCGACATCTTCAGCTACCTGGGACACGACTTCTTCGCCTTCCTCCTCATTCTCTCTAACCGATAAGGCAGAAGGAGGTGGAGTCACTGGTAACTGCTCCCTTGGCACCTGGACCTCGTCCACGAGCCGGTCCTTCAGTGCCCTAAAGTCTCCCAGCAAATCGTCAATGATCTCACGATACACCCGACTGGGAGAACGAAGGGTGGCATCCAGGTCGAAACGACTTTTGATCTCCATCCTCTCCTTTTCTGCCTTGACATACTCTTCTAATTGAAGATAGGGGGCAGCCTCGTCGAGCAGCATCGTCGGCCCTCTTTATTTCAATCTCGACGTTAGCCTCCGAAGAGTCGAATTTACCTTTGTACTTTGCCACCTTATTTTGAAGCTTGACCGACTCTTCCTTCAGTGATTTCACCTCAGCCACCAAACGGGAATTCTCATTCGTAAGTTGTACATTATACGCTCCTATTTTCTCCCGACGAAAGTCTTACTTTCTTGCTTCCTTGGCTTTCTCTTTCACCCCTTTCAACTCTCCTTTAAGATCGTCCCTCTCTTTCTGCAGAGGACCGACTTTCAACTCAATGCGGTCCACCTTTTTCAACAGACTTTGATACGACGTTCTGAAAAAAGGAAATAAGACGGTTTTTTACCACCAGTAAAACCGGTAAAAATCATAATAATAATATATTTTTATATTATGATTTCTAAATATATTATACCCGATCATCATGAATGCATATTCTCTGACCACACTCGCCAATAGAGTAAGGCTCGAACCGGCTTTCATCCTTGGGAAAGAGAGGGCCCAGTTGCACAGAATAACAACCTTCAAAGTCATTCAAAACTTCGGCGTCAACTGCCAATGGGGTATCCTTGACCGACACAGAACACGCAAAGGGCGTAGCAAGCTCCTTGGCCTCAGCCGACGATCTCAGCCTCCGGAAGGAGAGGTACAACAGGGGCAGAAGGAAGAGACTCAGACCAAAACAATCCTTTTCGAGGATTTCAGAGACGAGGAAGCGGAGCTGTCTCTCTCTTCAACCTCGGGAATCGACTGAGCGACAGGAGTACCGGCTTGAGAACCGGACTGAACAGGGACGTTCTCAGGAGTGGCAGACTTGCTACCAATAGGAGACGAAACGGGTGCTCTCTTCTCATCAGCCGGAGTAGAAGACTCACCAACCGGTTGTACAAAAGATTCGCAGGGCGTCTCCCTGGCACGAGAAAAACACTTTCTCAGAGACATTTTCCTTTGGTACTGATCGCGGGGAAGAAATCTCTTCAAAATGAGGCGGGTTAGGAATGAAGGGCGTAGCGGGTTATATAGGCTTCGAATTTCTTGTTCCCTATAAGACAGGAATACCCATCTCTCGACCCTACTCCGATTCAGATGTGTGGTGATCCCGACACAGCGAAAAGAAAGATGGCTTTTCCTTTCCCCGCCCTCTTTCTTTTCGGATTGGTTTCGTGTAAAATAAGCTCTTCCACTCTCTTCCAATGTTAACGGTACCGAGGCGATCGAAGTGAGAAAGGATGGCATATTTCTGAAACCGGGACGGGCGGGATAGACCAGCAGCAAAAGGCCTTCAACAACCAGAAGGAGGGCCGCCCCATAACTCCAAAACCTTCTAAAAGCCCAGAACGTTGAGGTCTGCTAATTACCGGAGACGAGAAAAGGCTCGTTTGGAAAGCCCTAATTTTCCGCTTGTAATGCATCTTACCTTACCACGACAGATTGCTTGTCGGGCTCCAATCACCTGCAAAGGGCTTGACTCTTTCATAGGTCGAGATGGTTGGAACTCAACCTTTACTAATCACTCTGGCTGAATATAGTCCACTCTCGACTGATCACTCGAGCTTCACTTCGTCTACCCTCTGACGAATGTCGTGGCGAAAAAGGGCGTAGCATGAAGTGCATGGGATATAGACATACAGCATGGCACTGATAATATCAAAAAGAAAGGTTATGAAATAAATAGTTCAATGTCATTTCACATACTTACTTTTGGTGGTAAATAAAACTGGTACTCAGTTGTCGGCGGAGTGCTACTTTGAGGTCCTAAATGTCAAGCAAATAAAAAGTCGCTTTTATAACTTTCGAGCGTGATGGGGATATATGTTATATTAAGCCCATCCATTCGATTTTACATCCTATTCTCCAATGAATGAGAACTGGCAGATTATGTCACCCCCGTCTTTTTGGCCTTATACCTCCTCCTTTCAACAAGAAGCGTGGAAAAAAAGTGACGTTATGGATGACACTCTTCTCCAGTACCGAAAGAAGGGGCAGACCTGACGGAGGAAAAAGAACTACTGTGTCAAGCCGCTTGAAAAAAGAAAGAGACTTATTGAAAGCTAATACCGACGTTTATGGAAGGCATAAGAGTGAAGCGCTTGGAATAGAGCATCAGTATGGCACCAAAGCCACTCATCTCGTTCACATCAATGGACTTTTTTCAAAGTTCTCGAAAAAGACAATAACAAATCGTATTTTTATAGTGAAAAGCATGCATGGATTGAATTGCGTGAAACCTTCCCACGAAGACAAATAGCCAGATCTGAATCTGCTTCCAATGTCGAAAGAAAGAGCCGTATCAAAACGCGAACTGGGCCTCACAAAGTTGACTATATATATATGTATGTGGTTAGCGTGCACCTCAGCCTATAAGTGCACCCGATCTTGAGGAAGTCCACCGTAGCCTAAATAACCCCGGCTCGCATCTCCCATTAAGTCTGGCTGAAAAAAAAAACTGCTGACGCTGACGCTTTGATTGCCGAAAAAGGGTATGATTCTCCCTATGTGGTGCTTTGTCTCTGTGGACTTGCCTTGGGCTGGCTCCGTTCACGGTTCACCTACGAGGCAAGATGATTAGCACCGGGAGCTGCAGTCTGAGTTGGGGTATTGTCGACTGAAAACGGCCCGACGACCTCTCCCCACAGGTCCCCATCAAAAAGGAATCCTTCCTTCCCTCAAAACCACTTCTAATGACGAATTCGGATCTAGGTCTCAAACTTGCTGAAAATAGCTTGAGCAAGAAAAAGCCTCCGTTGAACGACTTTTATGGAAGATTCAGAAACTTCAAGCACGACCGAGGCTTTTATTGTTTAGAAAGAGGTATTCCACTCCTGTAGGGCCAATAGACGAGAAGACAAAAGACGTAACCCCTGACGATCGAGTGCTCCTGATCTTCGGTAAGAACTTTGTGTTCGTTAGACTGCGCTAGGTCTCTTCACTTTTTCAAAGTAATCTTTCTTAGGTCTCTTGAGTAGTGGTTAGACTGAAAAAAGAATGAGCATTGCGGCGGAAGACTGATCAATTCTTTTATAACTGCTTGGTACTCTAAGGCACGTGAAAGTCGACCTCGTATCATGCCACGTGACGTCTGATCTTGGTGGACCTGCTACGAAAGAAGTTCAGCCTTTACCTGAGACAATCTACCGCGAATCCCCGAGCCGACTACAAGACCGCCCAAACGGATTATTTACTCGGTGTCTATTGAAAACCGCCGTCCTCACTTTCAATTCCTCAGTCCGATCCCCTCTTTCAGACTCCTCCCTCCATTGAATTTAGATGATCAGGACATCGAGCTTATAGAGTACATTGAATCCGACGTCTTTCCATTTTGGTGGTCACAGCAGAATTGAAGCTGAGGAAAGTTCGACGATTGGAACTATATATAAGCCGACAGCCCCTTTGTTGTCCAGCGTGACAGGAAGGGGATTGCCATGCTGTGAAGGAAAATAATCCGACATCGGTCTACGATCTAATCTCTAACTTGACGAGTCAATCTAATTAAGGAAGCAAAGCGACGGTCTTTCTGAGACTTTCGCGCAAGAACAGAGATCGACAGGGCCCAGCTGTCTTCGCCTTATCAGCGTCTAGGCCGGACAACTCGTGGCTGACGGTCCATTCGTCGCATGTGAGGAGAAAGAGGTAATTGGAGAAAGTGAAAGACATCGGGAGGAGATTTACAAAGTGACGAAGGCCAGATTGATTTAAGTGGGTTATACGAGGGGAAAGGAGCCGAGATTTGGCTAAGTAAGGAAGAAACACTCCGTATCTATCCTATTTCACTAAGTGAGGTCATACTACGAAGTCTAGCGGATACGAGGGATTTCTTCAAAGACGCGGACGGAGGCTGACGTGGCAGGAAGGTCGGAGCAACAAGTTTCGGGCCTTGAGATTTGTCATGACCAAACGAGTTACACCCCGGACAAGAGTCAGGCCTCCACTCGTATTGGATGGCCTGTTGGTAACAATTCCCATTGACATAAACGTCAACAACCTCCGGGCGAGGCGCATCCACACCAATCTCAACACAAACTCTTGCATACGTCAGTCTCGACCTCGACACCGGGAGCTCGTCCATATACAACGGTTTGCCGACGGAACTCTCCCGGAGTCCGATGATCGTCGGAGTCCACCAGTTGAGCCTCAGGTTGGGTAGTCTAATCAAAACCGGGACCGAGCGTCAGAAGGTCCTTAACAAGTGGGAAACCCGGGGACGGGGACCATTGACGAAGAAGAAGAGGGCGATCTTCCGACGAACCGGGGTCCAGAGTGACGAACCCGGTGACAATCGCGCGCGTCTCAAAATTGGAAGGTCGTCAAGAGCAAAAATGAGAAAAGAGCCTTTAAAATCCAACTTTTCTCCACAGAAAGAGGCTTTTTCATGAACATAGTATGGGCGTTTGCCCAAGCAGTACCAAAGACGGGTTTGAATAGACGAATATCTCTCGTCATCCGTCATATGGAACGGCGGGTCCTGAGAATAGACTCCGAGCAAACACTCTCTCGCTCTCGATCGGGAAGCGGTTGAGCGGGATGAGCCGCCTCTGAGCTATCGCCCGGTTCAACCAACCATCCTTTCCCCTCTATCATTCTCCTCTACTTACTCTTTCTATTTATCTGGAGTTGGAATAGCACCGTCCCCTTCAACTGGCACAACACAAGCAATAGGAAAGAAAGCAGACACAAAAGGAGTCTTAAGGAAGAAAAGAGAGAAGCCACCCCCGAGGGAATAAGCTATAAAAGGAGAGAAGAAAGGGACAAAGCAGAGGGGGAAGAGGAATCAAAGCCTACTCGACAGGAAGAATAAGGCTAGGTAGCCGACAGTGAAAGAGATGGTTGCACTGGTTCAAGAGAGCAGTGGGGTAAGCAGCCGAAATAAAGGGAGCATCCGTGGGTTCAACTTCTGCTTCATATAAGGGCTGACGTCTGGCACGCTGCCGGTACAGTCGTTCAATCGTCTCCATTTTTCTTTTTCACCGAGACTACCTCCGCCAACCAAACAGGGACTGACCGGGGAGCAAGGTGCTTTTGGGCTTAAAGCGTTGTAAATGCTTAAAAGAAAGAAAGGAGAGCCCGATGCTATCAAGGCAGCAGGAGGACTCGTCCATAGCAGAAATAGTGACATGATCACTGAACATTTTCTCATGGCTGAATCTGAGGAAGTTGAAATCACCTAGAACCACCCGACGGTCCGTGTTTGTTCCTCGCCAACTGCTCCAACTGACCCCAACACTCGATATGGCAATTGTCACCAACTGAAAGATCAAACCTGTCGCTGGAATCAACCAACTGGACCTCACAGTGGATAACCAGCAACAAAAAAAACAAAAGACCAAGCTTCACCGGGTTCCATAGAAAAGGAATCCGGCCACCCGCCGCAGAAGCATAATTGCAAGTAACCCTCCAGTGACGGTCTCGTCGTCTGCGATCGTAGGGGATGCCCGAAGGTGTATCATCCGGCGTGTGTCAATCGGGATGAGTCCTTCTTCCGTATTTATATATTGGGACGATGGAACCGCGATTGGCATATATTGGGGATTTGTGAGCAAGCTTCCCATTCTATGTGCTATACTTGTCCATGCTCTTTGTGATTGCACGTCGAAAGAACTTTTCTGGAAAGATCAATCTCGCATTACATGGCTTCAGGCTGGAGATGCCAATACGACGATTCTTCCACCGTACCACTATAATTAGGAGATCAAAGAAGATGATATCTATTATAAAGAAGGCCGACGGGGGTGGAATGTACCAGTCGTGACAGCATTGAGCAATCTTTTATGGACTACTTCAGCAGTAGATGGGCGTGAACCGGTTCTAGTTGCCGATCCAGGGGAATCCTATAATGATCATACTGACGTAAGCTTTTGGTGAACTGGTCCCATTCGGACCAAGATATAGGCCTATGTTTGAAGACAGAGATGGGCAAGACGGATGGAAAGAAAGACAATGACCCGTGAGATTGGGGCAGTCCACACGCGCACGGCTGCTGCTGAGCAAAAGAAGGGGGTCTTACCCGTAAAAGGCACCCCGATGAAAGCCAATTCTTCCTATTTAAGTCAAAGATGAGTCCTCATTAGATAGATGACAAGCATAAGAACCCAGCTGAACGAGCACCAGTGACTATATAATGATCAATTCATCCATACCATTTTCGGGAGTCAGGTTCATCCAATGGATTCATTTCCAGGTCATTGAGTATGAAAGAAGCTAAGGGACCTGTACGCCACCTTGGTCTTCCCCTGTATGGAAAAGGGCTATCGATCAGAGAATTTAAACCACTTATTGATAGGGTGCATAGAAGGAATCCGGAGATAAGAACGAGGAAAGAAACACCAACACCCATGACAGGGAGGTCTCGCGCGTTGTTGCGCAAAAAGAAGGCAATGAAATATCACGTCCGACGTCGGACTACCAACCCCGCAGATCCATGCTGTAGATTGTAAATGGAGCCCCTACGGCATGGTTCACATCGACCCGTCGTTTGAGGGCATTACATTGGGGACGGTTCTCTCTCTTGCGCTTTTAGGGCGTCTGGCGGTACAGTCCTGTTCTTTCTGTAATGGAAGTTCCTCGTCTGCTTTGGGGCTTTACGTAACATTATCTTTTGCTTTCCTTACTAAACTAGGTCGTCAGGCCATAAGGAATTGTGCTTGTTAAAGTCAATAGGGTACCGGGGATGAAATGTCGTCGACTTCCCTTGATATGTCCGGAAAGGGGTGGAGGATAATAGTAGGGTTTCCAACGTGGTGGAGAACCCAGGTCTCCAAATAACAACAATCACGTGAAATGGCATAAATTTCCTACCATGGTCACGGGCTGTGAAGCTTTATCTTGCGGGAAAGAAGAAGTTGGGATATGTTACCGGCACAATTGTTGAGCCACCACACACAGATCCGAGTGTTGGAGAGTGGGAAGCTGAACACCCTCTTGTGATGTCTTGGCTTCTCAACTCTATGGAACCTACCCTCGCGCGATGGCCTACTGTTTGCAAATACCGCTAAGGAGATATGGGACTCCGTGGTAGAGACTTACTCAGAACAGAACAACATTGCAATAGTTTTTGAGCTGAAGCAGGAGATTGCTCATCATCGACAGGGTGACAAATCTCTTGCAGAGTCCCCCTCTTCCCTTTAAAAAAGGTGGTGACGAACTCCGTCATTATCAGCCGGTTCCGATTCTTTTTGTTTTTTTAAGATAGATTCTATAGATGTCCAATCTCTAGTGGTGGTGGGACCAACCGATGATGTATGTCGTCCGACCCGACCTCAGACTCTTTCTTCCCGACCTATTTAACTTTTTGGCCGCAGTTATTTAGGTGGTATCCCGAAATTGAAGAGATCGAATTCCTCCCGGGAACACACGAAACAAAGATATGAACTGGGTAAATGGAAATGGAAAAGAGATGTTTCCAATTCCTCAAAATAAGAAGCTTTTTATACATCCATATGATCTACTAAAGTAGATCGGTATTGCCCATATAATTAAAGCAGATCTTGGTCCATGGAGTCCCGACGAAGGTAGGAACTCCAACCTGTCCGATGCTTCTTCGGCCAAATACGATATACAAGTGGGACCTGCACTATGAGCAAGCTGTGCGAAAAACCGCTTCTTTTTTCCGGTTCCGGAACGTCGGTCGAAATGGGCCGGGAAACCATGGATTTTTGAGTTTTCGCCAGTGGTTACTGGTCGAGCCACTGGAATGGAATGACACCGGAATCTCTGGAGATCTTTCCTCTCCGCTTACTCGGGAAAGGGTTTCCCTCTGTAGAAGACTTTTTCCGAATGGCGTAATTGTCCTACCTACGGCCTCGATCTTCAAAGAAGCCCTACTTCAATGAAAGCTCCTCCTACTCCTTCTTATCCTTATCCTTTAGTACCGGATCGTCGTTGGTCCTTCTTTAACTAAGAATCTCATGATCTCACCAATTTCGGGGAGTTCGCGCGTTCGCGCGAGGGACGGTACTTTCTATCGCTTGCGCTTGCTTTTTCACTCCCCTTAAGCCCCAACGGTCTCTCTCTTCTATAAAGCGAAGCAAAGTGCATGGCGCTGAAGTGAAGAAAGCTCAATAAACACACACGAACACGATGCAGGGCATAGCAACAATGAGACCGCTGATCATATAAAAAGATATTCTGGACCTTTCTCGACGCTTTTGGGTGACTCACCAACCGATCCAGCAGTGATCGATGACAGAATGGTACGAAGAAATCCAAGCGAACACGGCTTTTGACTTCTCCATTGACTTCTCTCTTTACCCACCAAAGGCCGTCAGCATATGTTCCGTCATGGGTGTGCACCTCCTTCCGGGGCAGGAGCCCGCCTCCTACTCTCTTATGCAGCATTTTTCCGCTCCGCGGGTGGATCGTGCAATAAGCCTTTCTCGACTCTCCTATTCGATAAAAAAAAGGCCGCAGGTTGATTATTATGCTTGGCTATCGGACTACTAAACACAGGGCTGTTCCCGCTTACTGCCTCGACAGACTCCCAGTTCAAACAAGGATTCTTCTTCTATGGTTACCGCGAACTGACCTTACTGAAGAAAGCCATATGCTTCAAACATATGCTGCTGACTACCTTTCTTATTACCTAAAAGCAGAAGGGATGGTATCATTCGACTCCTTTCCCCGGTCCTGACTGAGAGCGAAAGATTACTTTCTCGCTTCCTTACCGCTGGAAGAACAAGCGTCGGAGACTGCTTGAACCAAGGCTTGCTTACGCGACTCTTTCTTACCTGATAGCAAACATCTCTAAAGCTGCTCTTACCAACCGGCACTACTACGGCTACCACTACATTACTCTTACGGCTCGGCCTGACACTCTTTGCATGCTGCTTGCCTTCAGACGGGATTGCCTCTCGTCTTTAGAGCGTCGGCTCCTGCCTTGTAGCCACCCTCACATTTGAGGGGATCTCTTCCACTTTACTACACTAGTAAAATGCATCAAACCGCTAACTCTCACACCCCTTCCTCCGATGCCGGCTATCGATCCGGAGGAGATGCAGGTTCGAATCGATCAACTGCAATCTCAGAGAAAGGATATTCTGGTTAACCAAAAGGTGGACACGGGTCCACTCCATCTGCGAGTCTCTTTTAAGCCGGACAGACTTCTTCCCTTCGTTCGGAGCCGTCGAAACAACTCTCTCCCGGTTTTGAATCACAGAAGACTTTGGAGAAAGCTCTCGATCTTCACATACTTCCCGCCCAGTATAGGATGTGAATCACCTTACTCTATCCCCAAGCTATAAGCATTCGATCGCAGATCTGAGAAAGAAGAGGATTCGACAAGTTCACATTTTTCAAAGAGGGCCTATAGAAAGGGGGGCAATCACACCCACTACGCCTTATAACCAACCTATGAACATGGTCTCTTCGTTTCGTTCGTCAACTCGAATATGAGAAATTTTGAATCTCTACCTGGAAATCTAGGCTTTGCTTTATCCGTGTCATCGAAGTCTTTCTAAAGGGTCCGTCTCTGATGTTCCAGCATAAGCCGGCACGCGCTGCTCGCTTGCCATCACTCCCAGCAGAGAACCGATCAGATGAGCAGGACACATACACCATAGAAAGATGCTCTGCCCTAGCGATCCGAAGAGCCTTCACCAACGAGGGAACCTCTTTTATAAAGAGATTTGAATCCGAGGAGAGGGTCCCGAGTTCACTCGGCGACCCACTTCTTTGATGCTCGTTAAGAGGTCGAAGACTGCCTTGTGACTTGCTGTCCGGTGTGGTGTCCCACCAATTGATTAGCGCGCTGACCAATCTTATTCCTATTCTTCTTATTTAACAAGTTCCTTCGACGATCTAGTGGTTGTAGTTGCAATTCTTTGTTGTCCGATCAAGTCATCCCTTGAATCAGAACTGGTGACTACCGACCCAAGGGAGGTGACTTCCGGAGGTTACCCACGTCAGGTAACGTAGGTGGAAAACGCAAGCAAGTACTCTACATCCCCAGCTTTCACCCTCTTTCTAGGATACGGGAATAGGTACTTCGGAAGACAGACCTGAATCTGTCAGTTCTTCCCGGTCCGCAGCGGCAGAACACGCCTTGCTTGGCGCGGATTCTCGATCAGATACATCTTCCAAGGAAAAGGGAGGGCGAAGGAAGGGATTGCTTCCTTCATTCTTTGCTTATAGTGATTGAATCACTTTATTCGTACAAGAAGAACTCCTTTCTTTTTCTCACAGAAACGTCAGAATCCCCAAACTCCCCGAAAAACAAGAAAGAATCGGTCGGCTCCTCTCTTCTCGAGAATCCATACATCCCTTCTCAGTGTATGGACAGCTATCTCTCGAGCACAGGTTTAGGTTCGGCCTCAATAGGAAAATGGAGCACCTAACAACGCATCTTCACAGACCAAGAACTACGAGATCGCCCCTTTCATTCTGGGGTGACGGAGGGATCGTACCATTCGAGCCTTTTTTTATTTTTCAAAGGCAGATCACAACAAAACAAGTTCAAAGGTGACGGTATATCCAAAGGACTATTCATTGGGTTGACCAAAGGTCTGGCTTGATTCCCTCTTTCGTCAGGTCAATCAAAGCGTAAGGCTTCGTTGGCTCGGCTCACTGATTCATTTAAGACCTTCCTTTCTGCGGACTTGGTCCAGGAAATAAGAGAATGCCTTTACCTCTTCGAATTGGACTACTTGTCTAGAGGGATTCCTTAATCAATCGACGAAGTAATTACTTTTTTTTTTCACCCTTATTCTTTCTATCTTTATTGGCCTCTCACAGGTAGAGAAAAGCGACTTCTGGCTGCTTTGACCGCTTACGAGAGGACAAAAAAAGTAGTAAGTGGAGTTGACAGATTTTTAGGTTTTTAGAAATTCCCTAAAAGAGTTTCTCCGCAAAAAGCAAGCCGGTTCGGCTTCACCACTCCTGATTGCAAAACTTGCTGACTGACTCCCCCGGAGGGGAAAGCGGGGGGATAGAAAAAGCAAAAAAAAACGTCTATTGGCAACCAGAGATATTTGACATGGTAAAGGCACCTTTTCTTTATCAACAGAACTAGACGAGGCTTATTGCTGGTGGTCCAGGAAATTCTCTTTTTTTAATTTGACTTTTTTATACTACTTGATTGAGTTACTTACTCGGGTTGAGCTTCTATTCGGGTTGATCCAGTAAAGAAGGGCTATTACAAAAGTAGAGCAGAGGCAGACTGATGTCAGGGATAACTCGCTGAGGATCCTCTACCAAATAGATTCACTTTCATTGAGTGGACTGTCTGTACTGGAACTGAAAGACCAAACCCTTCTTTCCCTAAGGCAGGGAACCCCTCTTCTCTAGAGCACCACAGTACCCCCTATTTTGTATCCCGCTGAGAGTTCTACCTCCAAAGCGAGAACCCTTCTTCCCTAAGGGAGCCCTTTCTCCCACGAGTGCTGAAGAAAGCGCTATTGGTCTTCCCCCTTCACCTCAAAAGGTCAACAAGGACTGATCGGCTCAATCAAGGGCAAGTGAACCAACTCCTATTTCAGTACTTGGCTGCGCTTCCGCATTTGCTGTTTCGGGTATTGGAAGACCTGACTCCGGTGAAAGAAGGGACAGTTGCGTAGCCAATCATCCAAAGGAAAGGAAGAGTTGCGAAGCCAATCATCCTCCTTCTTGTCATCTGAGGGAGAAGGAAAGGTTCCGAAAATCATCTCGAGTTTCCTTGAGCAGTAAACTAGCCTGAGCCAGGAATAAAAGGTAATGGGCTGAGCTGTGAGGGGACAGTACTACATAAATAAGGCTTTTAGAAGAGGGGTGAGTTGTCGAAGCCCCGCCACGAAGGAAAACGGGAGTAGTTATGCCCGACGATCTCATCTTTCCTCGATCGATAAATGAGGCCAGGCGGTCGTCAATAAGAAGGTCTTTCGTAAAAAAAAAAATGAGAGTCGTCGCGTGCAGTCCCACTAGGAAGTCAAAGAGAAAGTATGCCCCACATAAAGTGGAACAAAATCTCCGTCTGGTTACGAAGGAAAACCGTCGGTAAGCCATAAAATACCCCGGGCTTAGTGGATCAAGTCGAATCGCGGATTCCGTCCCGTCAGTGATCAAAGCAGTGGTAGGAAGCTCGATAAGTAAGCCTTTCCTCTACATAAGGAAAGGCGGAAAGTGAATCTATACCGTCTATTGATTTGGAGACTAAATGCAAGTGCCTTTATTTACTGGGCGGGCTACTCTTCTTTGACGCGCAGATGCATTATCTAGGAGGAAATACAGAGCTTAATAAAATATGAAATCCCTCTTTTATCAGTCGATTGAGCCCTGTGAATAAAGAAAAGTTCGGGCTTCCCGCGAGGACACATGACGTTCGCTTGAAGAGGTCCTTCAATCCCTCTCTTTTCCTCTTGATGAAGAACTTCCGTTTTCGCTGCCCTCTACCTATGGTCGGTCAAGTCCAATCCCCTCCTTCTTTGATTGCTCCGATTGAAGAAGCACCTACCTGACATGAGACCAAGACTTTGAACCAGTACCAGTCTGGTTCATCGCCTGCTCCTGAAGGTTAAGTGGGATCATCAAAAGAAGGGCTGGCCCCCCAATATTCTTACTTTCTTTGGCTCTCATTGGGGCTTTGGGCTCTTTTTATTTTTTAATAGAAAATTGGGGGCAGGGCAATAGAATCTCCTTGCGTAGGGGCCAACCGATCAATTCAGGCATCAAGATACGTTTCAGGCGTGGATGAAACTCATAAGAGATTCCCTTTCGTCGAAAATCTGGATTTTTCAAAATCCAGATGACGGGATTCCAGGATTCGATTCCTCCCTGGGGCAAAGACTTTGATGCATACCTATTCTGGTTGATCCACACCATACTGTATTCTCATAAGATGATACACACTAGCTAACAATCCGCCTGGTGCTACATCATAGACACACTGGAATGTATAAATTTTTTTATATCAATATATAATGAGATGACAGCAATGGAGTACCAATCCTCGGGCTTTATTTGTCAAGTCTCTATTCTTTTGTAATCGAAGCCAAAAGATCTATGAACTAGCTCATGCTTGACTAGCCAAGCAGATGAACGACCCTGCATCTTCTTGATCTCTCCCACATTGAAATTCGTACGGGGATTTAACATTTACTTTTTTTTTAGATTGACCCGCTGTTTGTTATTCCGCACAAAAACATCCTGCCTGATTCACTAATTAGTGGTAAGATACTTCACTCTTTTCTTTGAAAAATGCTTCAGAAGGTATCTCCAAAGTAGATGGCGATTGATGATAGAGTCATCCTTTTTCGTAATTTCCAGTATGAGTACTGCGTCCAACATGAAACTTTTGATTGGTAGTAAAACATCGCCTGTCCTCTTCATAGATTTCGTCGATATACCTTCTTCTGATGTTTCGTTATAGCATCTATAACTGCCTCTGGTTTAGGTGGGCAGCCCGGCAAATAGTCTTCCAAGTGACTCCGCTTCGTGACTCCCTGAACGGTACTATAAGAAAGAATCGGTACTGAATGAACATCCCTCCTGTTAGGGATTCCAGGTACCGGAAATCTTCAGGCATTTTGGAAGACTTTCGTCACTAAAGAAGGAGCCATTTTCATTGTGACTGTGCTGGCTGTGAAAATGAGGTCGGCTTGCCTAGGACTCGATCTTGGTACCAGTCCATAACGAACGATCAAAGCGCGAATCGCGAGCCTATATAACGTAATGAAGCAAAAAAAAAAGAAAACAAACATGGTTGGGAGGATTCGGAATTGGGAACAAGCATCCTGGGTTCTATACCCGATTCATAACTATAGCATGCAGCCGATCCCGGATACAGAACTATAGAAAGTGTGCAGTGAGGGATCTTTATAGGTAGCCAGTCTTTACCGGAATCGGTCCAAGCTTTACTTAGCCCAAGCAACGCCTCTCTACTCCCATGCCTTTCTTGGTCGGACCAACCCAACCGGCGATTTCCGACAAGTCTTTCTTAATTTTTAGAGCAAGAAGCGGAACCAAAATCGACGCTTTCTTCATATTTATGGATAACCAATCCATTTTCAAATATAGTTGGGAGACTTTCCCCAAGAAATGGGTACATAAAATGGAAAGATCGGAACATGGGAATAGATCTTATACCAATACTGACTACCCATTTCCATTGTTGTGCTTTCTAAAATTGCATACCTATACACGGGTTCAAGTTTCGATCGATATTTGCGGAGTTGATCATCCCTCTCGAAAACGAAGATTTGAAGTTGTCCATAATTTACTGAGTACTCGGTATAACTCACGCATTCGTGTACAAACAAGTGCAGACGAAGTAACACGAATATCTCCGGTAGTCAGTCCATTTCCATCAGCCGGCCGGTGGGAGCGAGAAGTATGGGATATGTCTGGTGTTTCTTCCATCAATCATCCGGATTTACGCCGTATATCAACAGATCATGGTTTCGAGGGTCATCCATTACGAAAAGACTTTCCTCTGAGTGGATATGTGGAAGTACGCTATGATGATCCAGAGAAACGTGTGGTTTCTGAACCCATTGAGATGACCCAAGAATTTCGCTATTTCGATTCTGCTAGTCCTTGGGAACAGCGTAGCGACGGATAATTAAGAATCATAGGTCCATGGGGACAAATCAATAGGAAATGCTATTTGCTTCTTCGAGTATATATACTAATAATAATTCACTTATATGAAATGAAAGAGTTTCCACGGGCGTCGGATATCATTGATAAATAAATAGGAAGAAGTGTTATCGAACGATTTCCTTCCATTCTTCCTAGTATGGAATGGAATAAGTAAAGAAAAAGTACTGCGTCTCGATCTATACGAAACGGCACTGGTTTTTCTTTCGGTTTCATTGAGGGAAGAAGAGTACGCGGGATATCCCGCGTTTTCAGGCTCCGCTAACGGTACCGCGCGCCCCACCCCTACGGACACTATTGCCTACGCCTGCTGCTCGCTCAGTGTCATTCAAGGGGAAGAAAGGCGACTCCGTCGGGCGTCAGGCTGCAGGGATACAGGGATTCCATCGCCTTTCTTTTAGGAACATGGCTCGCCTTACGACTGTTGCACTTCACTCGCAGCTCGCTGGCTCGTTCATTCACTTGCTCATGAACTCGCTGCTTCGCCAGAAGCGACTAGTCGCCTCCTTTCCTCCGCCGAAAGATGCTTAGCCAGAAGCGACGAAGGAGGGGAGCCGGGGAAGGCCGACGATGGCAATGAGGGGGAAGCTGTCGTAGAAGCTTTGCCCCTTGCTTTACAGAAATTGTGATGACTAAATGACCTTATTCTCCCAGAACGCGGGAGAATCTAATAGTTCCCTTCCATCTTCAGGACTTAATAAGAACGAACGCCGCCATCCTTCTTATTCAGGAACCCATTGAGGGGGGCGTCGGCCCGGGAAGGGGAGAGTGGCCGAGTGGTCAAAAGCGACAGACTGTAAATCTGTTGAAGGTTTTCTACGTAGGTTCGAATCCTGCCTCTCCCACTTGTTGTAGACTTAAGAGAAGATAAAGTAGGCGTCAGCGTAGGAGGGCCAACCGAGCGAAGCTCCTTCTTTTTTTTGGCCGTGCCGTGAAGTGAAATTGTATCGTATGCTAGTTAGAGAGGTTGGCGAACTACTACGATCTATAGGGATTCCCCATCTATATCCAATCCCAACGAGAATAGAAGCGAGTCGCTTCGCTTCCGGCGTCGGCTTGTAGTCTCTGCAGTCGGCACACGCACGCGCCCGCCAGAATGCCTCCTTGGTTCGGGACGAAGCCAAGCGATACATACGATAGACGAAGGAAGGAAGCGCCCACCCTGCTGGAGGCTCTTCGACGACCTGTAGTTTTTCAGTTGCAAACTCCAGCTTCGAAGCCTGGGACCTGTAGTTTTGAAGCAACAAGCAAAGAATCACCGTCTTGAGCGCGCAGGGTTCTGAAAGAAAAGAAAGAGCAAGCAAGGGCTTTCGCCGTTGCTATGAGCGCAGTCGTTTTGAAGCTGGGGAACGCAAGTTTGATCGAGGATTGGAGAGGAGAGGTGGAATAAAAAGGCTCGGGATGGATGACAGAGTCTTTGTGCGAGCCGTATGCGGTGAGAGTCGCACGTACGGTAACGAGGGGGGTTCGCGTCTATACGTGTAGTGTGGTTGGGCCTACCCACCCTATTTGTTCCATGATCTATGGGTCTACTGGAGCTACCCACTTCGATCAATTAGCCAAGATTTTTACCGGATACGAAATCACTGGTGCTCGATCTAGTGGTATTTTTATGGGGATTCTATCTATCGCTGTAGGATCCCTATTCAAGATCACTGCAGTTCCTCTTCGGGCGGCTATAGGACGGACGGCCCCCTATAGGTAGTAGGGTAGGATGGGTGGTACCGCTCAGATTGCGGCCAATCCTCCTAACTGCGCGCGGGCCGGGCTTAGAGCGCGTGAAACTCATCACTACCTCGTAAGGGCGTTGAGACCATAGCATGTTACACAAAAGCACCGCTTTCTCTGGAGTGTTGTCACACAGCTGCCCGACTAGAAGAGCTACTCGCTCTGTAGTGTTGTCACACAAGATAAGCACGCCGCCCGCCTGCTGGCCGGGCGAATCGAAGTTCTCTTCCGGTCAACTGTCCACCCAGTCGACGTGCAAAAAACACAGTGGAATCACGCAACGCACGCTGCTGGTGTGCTTCCTGCCCACGAGGAAAGAAAGAAGAGCGACAAGGTTCAGATTTGACTGTTTGCAGCATGGGAGCTGATTACCCAAGAAATCCCTGGGAAAAAAGAAAAGATATCTCGGTAACGAAAACCATAGGAGGCTGTATTGGCGAGATCCAACGGTGAACAGCTGCTCAAAAGAAAAACCGCCTGGAAGTCCGAGGACCTTTAGTACCGTACCCTACCCCCGAACCAGCAGCCTTCGCGCCAAGCGACGACCGCCCTTGTCCCTTTCCTTTTTCCATTCAGCCTACTTCGGTGGCTTTGTTCCGTCAGTCTAAGGCAAAGCGTCAAGTGGTTCGCCTACCTTACCCACTTGACGAAAGGGAACGAGAGTCTCGTTCCTTTTCATCAACCGGGTTTATGGATGTCTTCCTCACTTCGCTCTCCTCACTCCTTCCTTTTGAAAGGTGATGCTTTGCGTCTTCGCGAATATACCGTCACCCTTGACCCTATCGACGGGCCGTTTCAAGCAAGCTTTCGCTTTTTCTCCCGGCTTTCAACAACTTTCGCTTTAGCTTCCAAAGGCGACCCTATGACGTTTCCGTCATTGAAGTAGCCTTTCCTCGCCCTACCCTGACGAAAGAATTCCCGGTGAAATTGTCCTACTGAAGTACCAAAGGTGCGCTCCGCCCGGTTACTCTGGAGATGTTTGCTACTGAAGGAAGTAGGGCTCCTATTGACTAAAGGTTCTTCGGTTTCCTTTAGAATGAAAGTAGCTATGAAGCCCCTACTACTGTCGATTCAAAAGGCGAACAGCCCCCCCCATGTATGGGTGGGGTCTTTGTGGGAAGCTGCCTTGGATATGAGGAATTCCTAATATAAATATAAAGAACATTATTTTTTTTCATTTTATTTATTTTTTATTTTTCAGAATACATATATATTTAATGAAAAATATCACACAATAAATATAGAAAGAAAATCGAATTTATATAAAATAAATAATATAATAGATTAGATTATTTATAACAAAGGCAAAGTCCGGTATTTGACGAAGATCTTTCTATCAATAGATAGGAATGAGTCTTCGATATAGGGTACCAGATCCATCTGCTCTTTCTCTCGACATTTTTTGTTTCAATTTCGAGAGAAAGAGCAGATATTATTATATAAAAGAAAATCGGGATTAGATTAAATAATAGATACATAGACATCTAAAGGGATTTCTATTCTATTCCTCTTTCTATATAGTTCATCTATCTCTTGTCTATCTATCTATTTTTTCTATCTATGAATCAAGTCAAATTTCTTTTTGGGCTCCCCGAAGCCCCGAATGGATTGGATCGTTTCTGCTTCTGCCAACGAAATGAAGGCGTCGCCCGTTCCGAATGCTTCTCCGATCCTGAAGTTCTCGCGACGAGAATAAGATGCTGCTCCCCCTCCCTCTGTCTTTTTCCGCTTTGCTAATCTTCCTCTCGGAGGCGGGCCGGGCGGCGGCGGGCGCGGGAGGAAGAAACCTAAGAGAAGACGCTCTTCTCTTAGGTCCTTTTTTCAGTGCAACACAGGAAAGCGCCCTCTTTTTGTCATCCCTGCAGCTTCCCAGAGGCTTTTTTTTTGTATTGAACGCATGGCGTAGCTAGGACCCTTCGGAGAATGTTTGAGCCTATGTTCAAACCAAAACAACCCCGGGGCCCCAAAGGGGAATTCGACGAATGCCTGCCGACGTTCAGATAAGGGAATGCTTCCCAAACCACTAAAGGAAAGGCTCGACGAAGGGAGGGAGATGCGGCGGGGTAAGGAAAACGCTTTCGGAGATCGAGATGTCGATTTCTTTTTCATCGAAAACGAAGAAGGCCGAGGTTACCGCAGCCTTCCTTCGGGCTTTGCCTGCCCTTTTCTAATAAAGAATTCCGGCTCGGCCCGGGAAAGCGCTGGCAACAACATAAAGGAAGGGGTCCATGTAGCTGCTGCGCCCGCCCACTGAGCAGCAGGTTCGGCATCTACTACAAAAGAGAGAATCCACTTCAGATGACCACGCCTCTGCTAGGCAGCGTGTGGAATGGCCGGGAGCGGACCCTTTTGGATATATAATCCAAGCCGAGAGTGGAGTTACGTGAACAGCCGTCTGATGGAAAACAACTTTCACGTTCGGTTCAGAGAGCACTTTTTCATTGAGAATTCCTCGTTCCCTTTTGTGTGAATTCCCCAGCGGCGAATTAACAACTTGTGGGGCCCTATCTATTCAATCTCTCGAGCCCCGAAGAAAACCCCCCTCTCCCTCGGACTCAATCTCTCTTTTGACTCAATATATGTGGGCACCTGATATCTATGAGGGTTCACCCACCCCGGTGACAGCATTCCTTTCTATTGCGCCTAAAATCTCTATTTCTGCAAATATGTCACGTCTTTCTATTGTTGGTTCCTATGGAGGTACATTGCAACAAATCTTCTTTTTCTGCAGCATTGCTTCTATGATCTTAGGAGCACTGGCCGCCATGGCCCAAACGAAAGTCAAAAGACCTCTAGCTCATAGTTCGATTGGACATGTAGGTTATATTCGTACTGGTTTATCATGTGGAACCATAGAAGGAATTCAATCACTACTAATTGGTATATTTATTTATGCATCAATGACGATAGATGCATTCGCCATAGTTCCAGCATTACGGCAAACCCGTGTCAAATATATAGCGGATTTGGGCGCTCTAGCCAAAACGAATCCTATTTCGGCTATGACCTTCTCCATTACAATGTTCTCATACGCAGGAATACCCCCGTTAGCCGGCTTTTGTAGCAAATTCTATTTGTTCTTCGCCGCTTTGGGTTGTGGGGCTTACTTCCTAGCCCCAGTGGGAGTAGTGACTAGCGTTATAGGTCGTTGGGCGGCCGGAAGGTTGCCATGAGTAAGGTTGGGGGACCGAAGGCAGTTTTCCGTCCGGACACGTAGCTTACCGAATCAGTTGCGACACGGATGGGAATGCATGCTACGAAAGACAGGGTCGAGTCTGATACATCAACCATCGACTCCATATCCTTGTACGAGTCCACAATCATTACACGAGATGAACCTGGGTTTGGTGAATGAAAGTTGGCCGTCAGGTGTAATAGGACTCCCAGTTACTGCGCGCGATCGTATACTGAGGTGCTCCCCGTCGGTTGTTGGAACGACGCGAGCCGGGCCGGGCCTCAATTCAGAAAGATGAAGGGACAGAGGTGACTAATTCCCCATCTCATTTGGGGCGGAAAACGAATCGACATCTCGATGTGATACAGCCCTTTCCATTTTCGTTGGGAAAGAACGGCGAAGTCCATCCAACCCGTCCAATGAAGAAATAAGAGGAGAGCAAAGCGCCAATGGCGCGCGAAGCGCATGCAGAACGGGCACGGAGAACAAAATAAAGAGGTGTGGAGGAGAAGCAGCCGAGCTCATTCCCTTCGCTTCCTGGGCCCAAAGCAGTGCTTTGTTTCCTGGCCAAATCAAGGATTTGGGGCTTCTTGCTATATATAGCAATATATGAATCGAAATACCGCTCCATCCATCGGTACGGATATCTAAAAAAAAATAGATTTCATTCAACGTTTGATTCAAAGAACTGCGCTTAGCCCCCCCGCTCATGAAACGGCTCTGCTGCAATGGATGGCAGAGGGTCCGTAGTACCCGAAGCACTGGAGGTGATCCAGTAGCCGGGAAGGGGCCTAGAAGTGCCTACTACTACACCAAACTACACTTGGCTCTACACATTTACAGAGCTAACCCCTATCCAGTGTCTGGCAGAACGTTGGGGGCTTCAATCCTGACTCCTTATCCCCATCTCAGCCCAGGCTAACGGAGCCTTACTTATTCAGGGGAGCCTCGAGAAGCACTCGTCGAGAGGGCGTAGCAAGCGCCTTGGCCCCTCTTCATTCTCTACAGGGGTCTCTGCCCACATGGAAGCGGGGCAGAGATTGAAAAGATCAAACACGGGAATAAGAAGCAAGCTCGCCTTCCTTTTTGATCATTTTGATAGAGGGGGATGGATAAAGTGGACAAAGCAGACTCACATTTTCCAGTCGAAAAGATGGGTTCCTTTTTCGTCTCGACAAAGAAAGAATCATCTTGAAAACGCTCCTCACCCCGTGGGAGTCCGCGGCCGTGTCTTGTAAGTGATCCGAACCTGCCCGGAGCGAGCCCCCCGTCAGAGGCAAGTGAAGTTGGTGAGCCGTATGATGGGCAACTATCTCCTGCGGTTCGGAGAGGACTCAGCTTTCCGTTAGTACCCCCTTCCCTTGGTTTCGGGGTGGACCCTTTCACTCTATTTTATTATATACGCTTAGCGAAAAGAATGTTTTTTGATAGACCTAGGACATGGATTCTATATGAACCAATGGATCGTGACAAGTCGTTACTACTAGCAATGACTTCCTCTTTCATTACTTCATCCTTTCCATATCCCTCTCCCTTGTTCGATCTTACTCATCAAATGGCACTCAGTTCATATCTGTAAGTTCGATCATTGATAAGGTTCAAAGAAAGGGTGGGCCATTGATATAAAATATATTCCAAACCAAAATGCGGGAAGATGCGGGCCTCCGCTTTTCTTTTCATTAATGAAACCTGCCTGTTATTATGGACTCCAATCAAACAAAAGGAAAAAAATATAGGTGCGGAGCCTTTTTGTTAACAATAAAAAATAGACGTGGGTGGCCTGTGGTGGTTCGTCACAATGTTCGTTCAATCAAGCAGCATTATTATTTTTCTTAACTCCAGAAGAGGGAGGAGACAGACGTCGGGACCTATTGAACGGAACAAGACAACAAAGATGATGAAATGAAGAAGAAAGAACGGGAGGCGTCTACGGAAGGACTGACGAACTACTTACTTGTGTTTGGTTACCCCCTTTACTGACTTGGGCTTCATTCTCGTAAGTGGTACACCTACACCCTGCACGTACACTCACTATATCTATATACGTATACGTTGATAGCCTTTCGGCTGTTCGCCGCCTCTCTCTACTACATACAGTTGTTTCAGGCCGAACACAAGGGCGTAGCGCCCGGATCCTCTTATTGTTCGGGTACGAAGCTACGCTATTCAAAGCATCGAGCGAGAGTGGGGTTGTCCAGTTCGACGAACCAATGCAAGCAACCCCGAAGCGTATAGAAGGGAAAATTGTTGACTGGGAACTTCTGGAGTTCTTTCTGCGTCCACCGTTCCACATTCCGACGACGCCTCCCGTTCTTTCCTCTCTGAAGCCTATTCTTGCTCAGCACAAATAGTAGCAACCGAAGCGGGGAGTTCTTCCTCAAGTAGATCCCGCTAGGAGTAGTTCCTCAAGAGTAGTTCTTCAAGAGAAGGTGCTTGACTTCAGGACTTCTAAGCGTTGAGCTCAACTACAAAGGAGAGAGTTCCTTTAGTTTTGTTCTCCGTTGGTTGGCTTTTTTGTAACCCTAACGGGTTCCTTCGTAGTTTTCTTAGGGTTAGGTTATGGATTACATCGCCTTAGTGGGATTGTCGATAAGCAAGACCTTGCAAAGACTAGCTTCTGACGGCTCTCTTTGAATTTGTTGCTCACTGACACCTACTATATATTCCGGTTTGTCTTCTAGTAGGTAGAGTAGCCTACCCTAGGGGAGGTCTGTCTGTAGAGTAGCTTACCCTTACCCTTCGACGAAGGAGTTCTTCTGAGGGCTGTCGATTAGCAACAAGACGCAAGTAGTTGTTCTTCTTTTGACGGTTTCAAAGCGAGTTCTTTCTTCCCGAATGTATCCCCCTCTCTTAGCGGTAGGTAGTATCCCCCAGTTTCTTTTCTGACTTTCCCCGCTGTAGTATAGGCAGTTCAGTAGCAGTGGTAGGGCATAGCTGTTGTCTCTCAGGTAGGGCACAGCACAGTAGTTGCTGTTCTCTTCTCTGTTGCATAGGCATAGATGGGGTGGCAACTCAAGCAAGACAGAACTATAGAGCGGAATCAAGACAGAGCTAACTAAGCAGTAGCCACCTGAAGACAGAAGAGCACCTGAATAAAGAGCCAACCATCTGACGATCGCCCTGTAGTTTGATTCGCTGCATCCGAGTCCGTCCAAGCAGATCGATATCCAGTAGTCGCTCTAGTAGCACCATGGATAGCCTCGCATTGAATTTATCCACATCCCTTCCTGTATAAACCTTTTTCCAGGGGGGCATACAGCTTTCTTTATGTACATTTTGAAAAGTATATAAAATCTCTATATTTAACTTTTTTCCCGCTACAAATTTGCCTCTGACCAAACAATCAGATGTGAGTAACTTGTCTTTCTGTTTGGTTTCTCCACCCCGTTTTTCTGTTCCAGACATGAACATCTTCTCCATATTCCCCGGTATTTATTTTGAGCCAATGATAGCATATGATTGGAACTACTAAACGACGATCGCTGTCGTTTATCCCTTCGGATTCATCCCATACATTATAGTCTTCTCCTAGTTGGGGAAGTGATCGATTCATTTGTTGTTTTGCTGTAAACCCAATCGGTTCCTTCCGATTACATTCATTTTATATGAGAACCGTACGGGCATTTCCCATTCATTTATGTAGGTAGGAGCTCCTGGGACAGAAAAATGAATAAAAAAAAACGTATGCAAAGTCAATGTCTTTTCACCATCCCTGCAGTGCACAAGACAAATGTCTGCACTTCCATCCGGATCATATTCTATTGTTACAACTTCTCCCGACTTGGAATCTTGTCTATTCCGCCGATACGTTTGTGACCTTCTCTTCTATGTCTTATCGTGACGAATTCCTCCTTCCTTACGACCTTCCCCACTACGATGCTGTTCAGAGGTCCATTTTTTCTGTGGATGAGACTGAACTTCTCCTTCTCCACCTGATATAGATCTCTCACGGAGTCAAAGTTCTGTACAAACGAGTGGTCATGTTCTAATTATTAATCCGAATGTACCCTTTGATTGCTTTAGAAGTTAATAGAATAATCTGGTTTGACTTTCATGTCATAATCATACGTTTTTTACGGAACGGATTCGACGTTTCATCATTCGACCCCCCCAAACTCTTTTGACTAACGCTTGTCCCTCGAAAGCTGCTCGGCACGTTTCTGGCTTCGAGCTTCGGCCAAGTAGTGATCCGGAACCCTGGGGTTCTCGGGGGCGTAATGGAAGTCCGAGTATGTGATGAAGTCAGTTCCGGAAGAAAGAGTTTGGGATGTATGGCTCTTCGGGAAAGGCTATACATGATCGCTTATCCCACGCGCCCCTGACCTCTATAGGGCCAGAAGCAACCGGAACAGAAATCTGAACCTTCGTCAGGAGAGCAAGCTAACAGCTAGGTACCGGGATAAACGGAAGCAGAGGCACGGCGTCAAGAAGAAAGGGAGTATAGGCGACAACGGGGAAATCAGAGAAGAGGAAGAGATGAAAGAAAAATGCCCGGAAACGTTGGTTTTGTCCGTGTGGGTGGGAACATAGCATATTCATATTGGTTGGCGGCGGAAAGAGGTTGAAGAAAGAATAGGCAAATCCCTGGGTTGCCCGGCCCCTGAATGAAATACGTGGAAATAGGGAGCTGAATACAGGGAAGTCAGTCATTGGTGGAGCATTTTCCCTTCTGTCCTCTGGGTCAATAGGTAAAGCGTTTCATATAGAACTAAGCGAGAGGGGACGATTACTGCATCTTTCCAGCTGTTTTTGAAGAACTGCAAGAAGCACCTGAAGCGAATCATGAAAGATGTCCTTCTGCTGCCTAGGAGTCATGCTGATTTAGGAGATCACATTCCTTTTGCTCAGCGTCTCCAGACTAGGCCACCGACGTCTTCCTCCCGCCTCCGGAATAACGGAAATCCGTTCTCCAGCCCCCCAACTGTAAGACGGAAAAAGTAGTAAGGCCGCCTAAAGATAAGCTGCTGACGTTTTGGTGTTTCCACTTCGGCATATAAGGTGCAGAATTTCCGAGTTTCTGCTTCAGGTATACTACCCCTTCATTACTCCCCATTTTCTGCTAGTTGATTCGAAGCAACCTCAGAAAAGTGTCCCCAACACTGCGGAGGGCCATCAGGAACAGGTAAGGCAACCACTTTTCAAAAATGACAAACCTAACGAGACACATAAAGAAGGAGAAACCTTTACCAACCCTTAAAGGCGTTACGCTCGGGCTTCTTTAAAGGGGGCTACACTAATGCTACTCTTATAAGTAATTGAGTAAGCAAACTAGTTAAAGACAAATTGTGTGAATGAAACGTCGAATTTTATCAAATAATGATAATCGGGCTTATCCACGAGAAGCCCTATGCTCATTGCGCTAAGGCATTCCGTTCCTCTCGTGCCTATCAGTGGATAGTCCCTTCACTTCACTCATCTATTGACGTACTTTAAGAGTGAAAGAATGTATTCTTTCTGTCCTCCTTCTGTCAAAGAAAGTCAATGAAGAAAGGTAATCCGAGATTGCCGTGTATGATATGAAGGGCGCAGCAAGAGAATATATCGAGTTTCATTCTCCCCAAAAAAGATCAAAAGGAACTCGCCAAAAAAAGATCATACCTATTCGTCACCCGTTTTGCTGTTGAACTACCATTCGTCATTCTTCTTCTTTCTATTGTCGTGTCTATTGTTTACAGAAGCTTCCCTTTACTTTTTGCTATTCCTATTTTCTCCTTGCTGCTCTTGTTCTTGCTTACTTGGTACTCAGCAGTCTGTTATGTTTTTGACAGCACGAGACTCTAAGGGACAACAAAGACACAACTTCGACCTACATCCCCGCCCGAGAAACGAGCCAATTACTTATAAAAAAAAGGATTCCCATTGACGGGCCTGGTTGAAAGGAAATGAAGAAAAAAAAAACGCGTAAAGAAAGAAAGGCAAGTGCTAGATCGATTACAAAAAAAAGAATGAAGGTTAAGGCACTTGCTTCGGCGAAACCCTTCTCCGCCGGGAAGGAGTTTTTCAGCTTTCATCTCCGAAATCGAAGGTCAGCGGAGGGGTTAGTTTTGAATCGACGGATGCTCCTCTGAAGCTGGGGAAGGAATTGTCCCCCTAACCGCCCCGAATAGCAGTGGCTCTGTTGTATGGCAAGTCGACAGAGAGGTGCGCCAAATGCACCAACGCCCCCAAAAATCAAACAACGTCAGATAAAACATAATGACTTACCTCCCGGCTCTGGGGTCATTAACCGAACCCCCAACCCCTAACGTTCCAACATCCGAATATCATTTAGGAGTAGATGGTGTAGAAATATGATCTCCACCAGATCCAGAACCACCTTGAAAATGAGAAGCAAGAGCTATGGGTGGCTTATCTTTATCCACCCCCGAAACTTCAGATCTTTCTGCCGTGCCGCTTCCCCTGTATCAATAGGACAGCAATCATCCTCCATATTTTGTACCCAATTGTTTCTCTTAGATATATTTGAAGCAGACTCATTTCCTCTAGCCGAGGGACCAGCGGATTCTGGCTTCTTTTTCTTCTTCTTTTTTTCAACCTGGAATTCCAACCGACGTTTTGGCAGCAGTCTTTTCCTTGACAGCATCTCCAATGGTGAGTAGCTGCTCTTTAGTATTTGGCTTCTCCTTCACCTTCCAGACCTTTTTTTTTTCTCTGCTTTGGACACTGAGTGATCCCGTCTTCAAAGGTGCTGCATGTCGAGCATCTGGCGGGCCTCCATTCATATTCTACTCTTTGTTCGTTCCAACATTCTATCACCAATCTAAACATGCAGGGTCTCAGGTAGAGTAGCATTGACTCCAATCTCTACACATAGTCTCGCAAACGCCAGCCGTCGAGCGATTTGCTGTGAGTGCGCCCAAAACGTTTGGAATGCCGGTATTGCTCCCCAACAACCTAATGATGTTGGGCGTCCACTAGCTGACGACGCAGACCCGGGAGCTTTACCCAAATTGGGACTGTGCTCAGATTCTCCTGAGAAAAGGACATATCCCCCTCCCACTTGCGAAGAAGGAGAGGTCCACTACCAACAAACCGACGGTCCTGATTCGGAGAACCTAGTGCAGTCTTCACCCATCCCAAACTCCAATGCAAAAAAGCCATGTTGGAGGGGTGAAAGCGATCCTTTCAGATTCCACATCTGCAAGACAGCATGTCAGGAGGAAATCAAAGGCAGGACGCTTACCCAACAAGGTGTAGCCCACCAAAGTCTTTTTCCATGGAGATGAGCCCTCAGAGATCTCTTCTTCTGAAAGAATGATAGGCCCCTCAGAGGCGGCAACCGAGTCGACTAAGTGTTGCTTCCTGACGGGGGTCCGGAGGCATGGAGGAGCTGAAACGCTCACTCCGACGAAGGGGAAGGGTTAGGGTTGGGTTGTTGGGGATAGAGTTGCCATAAGAGGGGGAGGTTTTTTGGGGGGTTGGGCGGAGTTGGAAGGGGAAGGCGTCAGGCTTAAGGTTAGGGCATGCCTGAGACGGAATGGAAGAATGGGGGCCTGAGGTCAAGTGAGAAGGTGATGGTGCTGGTAAATGATTGAAAGAATCTGGCGTATCGGGTCCGATATTCATTCCTTACTCAAATAGGGGGGTGGGGCAGATATCATTCCGCGGACTAGCACTTATTACGATTCAAGCATCGTGTTGGGGAAAGTTCCCAATAGACAGAGAGAAGCCCATAGACAATGGACCAGACGACCCGCAGAGACGAGGTGTAGCGCAGTCTGGTCAGCGCCTCAAACAAAAATAATCTTCCCTGAGGTGATAGTGAAACTTTCTTGCCCTGAGCTAAAAAGACTTATTGTTTATGGTTGTTGGCCAGCAGACCATCATAGGGTATAGCGCCAAAAAAGCAGACCCCTACTTTAAGTGAGTGTGAGAGGAAGGACTTCATTCCGGAAGCCCTCGTTGTTCTTAGTGTGGGAAGAAGTTATTTATTGCCTGTTCCCTTTCACCGCTTCGCTCCTGTCACGCAGTAGCCCTACAGAGAGAGGGGATGGATGGATGAATGGAAAGACTATTTATTGGCCAAAGCCCATCTCTCTGTTAAGGGGGTTGGGGTTTTTAGACCATAAGCTCGAGAAGGTGATGGACGGAGAGGGGCGAAAGCGAGTTGCTTGAAAAGGTTACGCGTAGGATTTCGAGCGATGGGATATTAGAAACCGAATGAGAGCCTGTTCGTTCATGATCAAATGAAACTCGTAATTTACATCTATGTTTCGAACAAATAAATAGAGTTTAGACGAATCCGGCGCCCCAAGCCTATTGAATAGCCGTCCAACGAATGAAACGAATCCCTGTGACGGTTCGAGCTACATCAGACTACACGGGGCAGGTCATACTATAAGTAGGCGTCGGCCAGAAGGAAACCAACTGTTATTATTGGAAGTCACAAGGTTCGAAGACCTCCCGCCCTGACATCTTCTCTTTTGCCTTAAGAACGGTCCATTGCCTTTGGACGACTAAGTCAGCTCGGCTCAATCTCTTTCTCAGCCAGTGACAGAGCGGACCGAACCGTGCAACAGTAAGCGCCACTGGGAAAGCACATCGAACTATAATAAGTAGGGCCTGCAGAAGGAAAGCAATCAATTCACAGGGGAGGCGATGGAATCCCTCAATCTTCATAGGCTGACGGCCAGTCAGCTATCAATCGCGAGCCATCCGTCTGTCTTTTACTTTACCCATTCTCCTCGCTACACAAGTCACGTCACCGCATTCGTTCAGTCGGGTCGCCAAAGCAGCGGTGATGAAGGCTGACAAGCACGATTGACCGGAACTGGAGTCTCGCGAGGGATTTAGCAGTTCCGTGGCTGCATATTAAGTCGAGCACATGTAACTGAGTCGCCCGTACCGGAGCTCGAGAAACAAACCAACTACTGACCGAGTCTCCTCCGTTTCACGAGCAGTAGAGAAATTGGAAACGTTGCCTTCACTAACTGAGCTGACAAGTGTATGAATGAAGTCGAAGCGACGAAGTGTACTTCGGAACTGTTCTCCACCGCTTCGGGGACGGAGCAGACACGTGGAGTTCACTGGAAAGGAGAATGGCGGGAATGATTTCTTGCAATGCAACGGAACTCAAAGCCTGTTTCATAGGCTGTACTCGTACTCACCGTCCCCACGGAACTCGTCAAACAAGTTCTCGTCAAGTCTACGTGGACTTCCTCGTAAAGTCTGAGCGGTCGAGTGAATTTATGAACGAGCAACTCTCCGCGAGATAAGAAATACGACGTTTTTTGATTCTTCCTCCACTCACCTCCACGGGCGAATGGAGTCTCCCCCACTCTTTCGTCGGCGGGGGTAGTAGACTAGGGGTCATTCGGAAGGGCTCCGTATAGTTCTATTTCCGGGCGGGAAGTTGTGGTTGTTCCCTCGACTGACCGAGAAAAACGACGTTCCAGAGGCATCTTCCATTCATTTGGATTTTGGTTTTTCCGCACCATATTTAGATCTGCCTCTTCTTCGATCCGGAATTCCCAGCAAATCCTTGACTCCTCGAATACAATGGGATTTCACACCTGGCGAATCTTTCACTCTACCTCCTCTGACTAAGACTATAGGATGTTCCTGCGAATTATGACCTTCGCCCGGAATGTGAGCAAATATATCATGTCGATTGCTCAACCGTACTTTGGCTATCTTACGTAGAGCTGAATTCGGTTTTTTCGGTGTTCTCGTCAGAACACGCGGGCATACTCCTTGCTTCTGGGGACATTGATCCGAAGCTCGAGTACGGTCCGTGCGCCGTTTTTCTTCTCTACCATGACGAATCAATTGATTGAATGTAGGCATCTATCTCTTTCTTATGTCCTTCCCCCCTTTGCCCTATCACTAGTGGTTACTCCCGATCCGAAGCACCCCTTTTCCATTCATAGAGAGATCCAATCGTCAAAATCAATAAAAAGGCCATCATGGACCAAGATCCAAACGGATCAATCTTGTTGGGAGGTACTGCCCAAGGAGAAGAAAAGGTGACTTCCGGATCAGGGATAATAAATAAAATAGAAACCGGATAAAATCGTATATCGAAACGACTTCTGGCATCACCGGAGGGATCGGAACCACATTCGTGGGCCGACAATTTATCTGGATAGGTCGAACTATTGGAAGCAAATGGAAAAGGAACACCGAGTGGGATCAAAGAAACTAGCGGACTCATCACTAAATAGATACAAATAGGTGAAAATTCCGACATCACCAAAGCCCACTTCGTTCTCTCGCTCTGTTCGCGGCGCTCCTTGCTCGCGGAGCGGCATACCGAAAAAAAATGAACTTCCCCCTCCGACATTAACTACCGCCGGGGAAAGTTCTCTATCCCTTTTCTCAACAAAGGAGATAAAGAATGGACTAAGGCGGCCATGCTTCTCGACGATCCCTGAGGATCAATCTCAACGTTTCTTCAGAAAAGACCAGTGCGCTGAGTCAAAAACGTCAGCTCCACTGGAAAGCCAGCCCCCACCTCCCTCGACGTTCCTCCATTTTGCGGGGTATTTGATTTAGATTCGTCATTTTATTATACGCATTTTCTAGGAAATAATGAGAGAGAAAAAAGCTAAGGGCACTGCATCTGAGTTCTTCAAGCAAAGAACAGAGATCCTTTCTCGATGAAGGTCTTCTTATCTTATTCCTCTGGGAAGACGTGGTTCATGAGCCATTGACTCGATCATCAAGTCGAAATAAGGCGCTTTCGTCGAGTTCTTTTACCATTTGTACCGTGGGGAGCAGCATCCGAGCTATGGGATCGCCCGCTTATGAAAGATCATAGATCGGGGACATCTGACTGAGATAGATCGTTATCTCCGGGCGCTACTGTCTCGATTTCCTTCCCCTATGTTCACATTGGTGCTTCTTCCGACTCAGCCTCGGTCCCGACCTCCGGGTCTCGGATCAACAGGGTCGAGGTAAGCCACGGGAACGTCGAATTGCTTTAACAAGATCCTGCAAGCAACGGATGCTTATGTTGAAAGTGCAGTAAAGTACAACAACGTTGGGGTGGGGCGTGCTTGATTCGGTATATCACCCAGCGACAGACCAAAGCGGAGAACCCACAGAGGTATAGGCCCCGCGCGGCATCCCTTTAATTTCTCGAACCGGAAGCGAGAGAGGTGGGAGTAGATACAGTTGATTGAATTTACCTAGCCCTCTCCATGTCGAGCCCGCTGCTTTCCTTCGCTGGGATCCTCTTCGACGGAGCAAAGCTACCAACAGTAGACTTAAGAGATTCATTTTTCGAATGAGACCAAGTAATAGATTATCCAGGCGTATACCGAGTTCCTTCCAGTCGATTAGAATAACTTATCCATATCCAGGCGTGGATTCATGGGTAGATGTACATTGAGATCCCGTGCCAGCAGAGGCAAAGGCATGACCGGCAGCAGTAGGGACAGAGGCAGTTGATCCATCGATCCATAAGCAAATGTGACTGATCTAAGCGCTTAGAGATTGGACCATGCACAGGAAGCCTTCTTTTCGTCGGCAGTGCTGTGGAGGGAGAGGGTATACTCAGTCTCGACGCCTTTCTTTTCGGCGCTGTCGTCTTCTTCTTTCCGTACCGCAGCTACCCCCCGATCTCTATGGCGGGATACCCTATATGACATGCCCATCGTTTTATCCAGGCCTTTCTCGCCTTTCTGGAGGGAAGGATTTCTGCCTTTCAATACCGAATCTGGTGGCTGATTCAAGTGAAACCTGTCTGCTTGGCCTCGTAGACTACTCGGGGGACTGGGCTGTTTATAGCGCTTCAAACCGCTATTCTCGGTTTACTGCTTTGACCGAGCACTGCTTACTTGCCTTGCTACCCTGGTGGAACTACCCTTTTCTTTTCATCCAAAACAACTGACCGGGTTGAGAATTGGAAAAGATCCAATGATGAGTGGCCACTCTGTGGAAAAACAAGCACACCCAGTCGTCGGATGACGATGCAATATCCCAAGAGAATCACCCCCCTTAAGCCAAGAAGACTACGAATACCAGATCATGGAGACTACCCAATCTCTCAACATGTTCCCCTTCCATGGTAATAGTCTGAATACCCTTTTTTGTCTTTCCAAGCACTTTGACGGTCTAGCGATCTTGATGTCGTAATGAAAGAGGAAATATTAAACTGAATGAGGATCCTCTTCTATTCTTTTGACTAGGTCAAACAAGAATGACACGTGTCCTAACTTGATGCGCACTTTATGTTCTCCCATGGGCACAAACTGGATTCTGTCTTCCTAGGAGAACTTTACAAAATCTTTCATTCAACCAATCTTAATGGAAGCATTGATGGCGGGGTTATTGCTCAGATTTTGTCGGTAAGACTAAGCTTTTAAGATACCGGGGTAGAGAGAGAAGTTTCGAAAAGACTGACACCATGGAGCAGGCTGTCAGGCGACAAGCAGCTAGGGGAGATTTGAAATAGGGGTATGCACGCCATGGCCTGACGTCATGCTTAAATGTTCGTTAGAATGACGATTTAGTGTAAGCTGTGGTCTAATCGAACCTAGCCCTAACTGACGAAGCCAGCCCGGGGACCCTCGAACTACCTAGAGATGGACACGAAGACGAATAGAGATCTCGTCTCGGGAAAGCGCACCAAACCAAATAGGGGGAGTTTAATCTCGGGATTTTCGGTTCGTGAAAGGAATGAACTGCTGCGATTCACTTCCTCTCCTGACAATCCTTTGCAAAGCGGTATGCGGAAGGACTCTGCCTTTTGTAGCCAGGACAGTGTGTGATGCTAAGGTAAGGACTCTTGCCCAGTAGCCAACTCGAAGGGGGCAAGGTGATCCGCTCTTCTGCATAAAGATGTCGAAGTGCGAGTTATGCAGCACGAGCAAAACTATCTCCCCTCCGCGCTTTCCACACGACGAAATGCCATCCTTATAGTTCCGGTGTTTTCGGTTCAGAAAAGGGGATTTAAGTGACATTATATAGTGACGTTCCAGCTATGTCGACAATAATACGACGTTTTCTTCCCTGAAAAATGAAGTAGAGCTTATTGAATCAAAGAACGTTGAAAAAGCAACACGGCTTTAAAGCTGCATCTCTTTCTTTCGGAGACCGACGTCACTTGATAATGGTGCTTGCTGCCCTGCGGCTTGCCGACTGCTTGCTTACAGCCGAAAGCAGCCTGCTTGACCCACACCCTTTCCCGCCTATGCAGCTTCCTGCCTTACAGCTCCCACTTGCTGGTCAATCCAAAGACCGGGACTCTTCCCTGACTGGCCTGATTGGGCCGCTCTGCCTACTGGGCCTGGCTACCCCGCAACTTACCGCTTCAAAGCCCGGTACTTGTCCCCCGCTTGCTTGCTCACTGCCCTTGCTGCTTCCCGCTTTCTGGCTACTGGACTACTTGCTTGCGGCTGAAACCGGCTTTCGTCGGCTATGCTACTCTTTTTGCTACCGGCAGGACTGCATCCCCAACTACATGCGCATCTAGTGCAGTGGCGTCGGAAGCAAGCTACCTTGACCATCTTCCGAAGTTCTAAATAATCTACTGATCAAAGGCTTCCGTCGCGGACTGCTCTACATTCAGCCACGCCACAGTGACTTCCGAAGCGCTACGGACGGGACGAAATCCGGCAGCCGATTGCTGGCTCTGAATAACCAGCCCAGCAATAAGCTAAATTCTTCCATAACATAACGGGGCGGGGTTGCGCGCGAGCCGAGTGACGTAGGTGCACAAGAGTACTTCGCGCCACAACCATCTCTTTTTTATAGGTTCTACGGACCGATGCCTGCTGCTTCATCTGGTAGAAAAGATTCATAGATATGCCTGTAATTAGAAGGAAGAACCGCCATAAAAATCTTCCTCGTGTATCATCTGTAGCAGAACTATGAACGGGAGCTAGCAATCCGGACCGTATTGAAGAGGTTCCTGAGACACAGCATGGAAGAGTCAAAATATTAAGAAGCGAGGTCCAAGAATGAAGAAGGGGTAGAATTACTGAATGAATACGAGCTGTGGCTAATACCCGAGGCATAAAAGACGCATTTTCTACGGGATCCCGAAACCACCAGCCACCCCGACCTAATTCATGATGAGCCCACCAACTTCCTGGCGAGATGCCTACGGTTAAAAACAACCGACATGTCAAGATCAAAATTCGAATTGGTTCCTGGTCCTGGTCAGAGACCACTGTGTTCGCGCCGGCGGTCCAACAAAGAGGCGAAGTAGTGGTCTCTTTCTTTCCATTACGAACGACACGCTTCGCCTGCTCCCTCCCCGTGTCCCTCCGCGCTCCTGTCCAGAGCGAAGAGAAGGCGAAAAAGCGCCGCCGAAGCTGCATGAGCAGGCTTCTATTGCTACGCAACAATAGAGCAGGCGCGCCGTCCACAAAATGTTTGAATGATCGGGTAAAGAGCGAGCTTCTTATATTATGGGATCCGACGCATCCAGCAGAGCGAAGCAGCGTTCCATTCTTTTCGGCGGCATACTTCCGCATTGGCGGCGAATGGAGTGCCACAATCCCATTCATCATTTTTGATCTACATAAGCCAAAGCCCATAGCACTGGCGACGTCTCCGGCATAAATGCGAGGAGGATGTATAGCTGATATAGGATCTTGTGGAACAGGATTTGATTCTGCAAGCGGTTCGGTACGAACGAAGAAATTTCGAACAAAAGGATCGGAACTCGCTGATAGGAAAGGAGAGAAAAACAAAGCAATGCCAAGAGCTCCGTCTATCGATGAACAGCGGATAGACGGAGCTCTCTCTTTTTCATCTCGTGCCAGATGCAACAAAAGATTAGTCCTTTTTCCTTCTCGCGAACCGCGGGAGCGCCCAGCGCCCAGAAGAGCAAAGCTCATTTTCCTTCCAGGGTAAAGCGGCGCATCAAAAAGGGCTGGCCCGTCAAAAGTCCGGTTCCTTCGCGAACGAAGTTCAGAATCAACAAGGGTTCGTAGAACGAAGGGGGTGTACAACTGGGGCGCAGCCCCGCTTTTTTGTTGGAGAGATAGAATGGAGTTCTTCACGAAGTTCGAGACAAAGGAAAAAAGAAAAGTTTCTCTATAGCCTATTCGTTTTGAGACATTATGGCTTTGGGGTCGACCCCGGTAACAAAGAAGGAATCCATAAAAACTTGGGATCCAACACCATGATAAAATACTACCCTCATGATTAGACCATGTCCCTGAGATTTGATAAAAGAAGGGTGCCTCCGCGGTTAATACGTTGTAATTGGATAAGTTATTAGGAATATGACGGAACGAAAGACCAAGGAAAGGAAGAAGAATGCACCAAAATGCAGGTGCTGCACCAAACGCTGGTGGTTGTTTCTTGTTGTAAGTGAATGCAACGAAAAGACCCGGAAATAACGAATAATGAGAGAATTCATTTATTGACATTTCGTGCTCATTTCGACAATTTCTGCTTTGTTATTCCCATCATCCGGTAACCACAGGATGATCCCAATCTCCTATAAGTAATAGATCTTTTTGATATGTCTCAGTCTCCGCGGCAAGGAAGAGAAAATGCATCGAGTCGTTTATCAAGAAAGTGGACGAGCATGGTGGTCCCTATATCTCTGAGGGGTGTACCACTGTAGTAGTTTTCAAGTCAGCTTAAGAGAGAGCTCGGCTCAAAAGAAAAAGTAACTTTCCTTATTCTTATCCCGTTGAATTGAAGCTTCACTCTTTCCTATCCACTTTGCCGAGGGGAGAGAACTATCAGATGACTCAAGCTAGACAGAAAGGTGCAAAAGTCCACAGTTCCTTAAGTATCCTGTAAGCAAGTAGTTCAGATTGTCATTTAGCTTCAATTTCTTTTCAGTCTCACAAGCGGGTCCGCATGCAACAAAAGAAATTTGATTTGCCTACTACTCCGACCTTGCCCCTCGACGGATAAGGAAATTGGACAAGAGCGAGAGCTAGACTGACTGTTGGCCCAATGCTCGTGGACGATGAAGACTGACGACCCCCTGCGGCGTCCCCTCATAAGAAGATGAAGGATTGAAAGAGGACTGATCACCCCTCTTCTTTGTGATCTCTTGCTGGAAAGAAAAACCCAGATCTCAGACTTCGACGGTCAATGAAAGCGGGATTCAAAATGATTGACAGGTACCAAAGCAAACATCCCTTTTCCCCTTGCCTGCCTCCCCATGACTCATCGTTGTCTACCTGGATCTTCAAAAAGAGCCGGAGAGCCAAAAATTCTAAAGCAGAGAAGCCATTTCTTTCTGTCTCTGGTACAAATTCCCATCTCATGAAATGTCGGATTGATTGCATTTTTCTTAAGAAAACACCGGGCTGGCCTTAAAGATAGATTCCATAATTGACTTATTATACGACTCACTATAAAAGCAATGAGACTGAAAAGTGGATTTTAGACCCGGCTGACTGACATGTTTACGTCTCATATTGGCGGAGGTATTTGGAAGCGCGTTGAAGATCAAATCTTATTCCAAAACTTTCCAGGGCCCGTCTATGGCATCCATGCTGAAAAAAGAGAGAGATTGATTATGGTTGTCCGTCCCCTATTGAGAGAGATGCACTTAAACCAACTGCAAAGAACTACAATAGTGTGTAAGAATGTCTCTGCGATGGTGATCTTTTGCTTTTGAAATGAGAATGGCTCCGAAGTCCCTCTTATTTTTATTTTCCAAATGACGTTTTCTCATAAGAAGGCCCATTTGTATTTCATTCAATTTCTGATATCGGCGGGGGTACTAGTTGTTGATTAGAAAAAATAAGTTATTGCATTAGAATTTCGTCACCTTATATCATATATTTTATATGAAGGCCCATGGATGCAATTCCAATGGTAGGGGAGTTCCAGGCCAGGCTCCTTATGCTTATGAAAACCATGGCATTGAGACGAGGAATCCATTTGCTATTTCTCCGATTATGGTCGGTAAATAACCACAAATGCACTAGCGATTGATTGGCCACGAGGCTGATGGCTGACTATTCGTCGGAAAGATCAATCGTCGACTGACTACCATAATTAGCATTACAAAGAGAACTCCGCATTAATTTATTTTATTTAGAAAAAAATTTCTATAGAAATTTTCATTAAATAATAATTATTAATACAATTTGCTTTTTAATTATATAACGATTTCTATATTTTAATAAATAAATGACTCAGTCATAGTCTAGTAATCCAATGGTGCACACTACTCATCCAATCGGGGACCACAGGATTTGGAAAGTGCGATTGAGACTCTGATGCGAATGGGCATATCTATTATGACTTCCTCTACCGACTAGGATTCTTTCTGGTCGAATAAAACATAGAGATGCTGCTTCAACTGGAAGTGAAGGTATAGAGAGCTACGGGGACAGCCAAAAGAAAGGGACTAGTCCTTCCGCTCGAAAGAAAGCCATATTATGGCATGACTTGTCGACTTTGATCAAAGGAGAAAGGGATTCCATCGCCTCCTCTATTTTCCTCCAAACCGGAGGGTTACAGGGGGATGTCCCAAGCTCGTCGAAAGATATGAACAAGGGACCTCCGCTATGGTGGAAGAAAAAGTGGACATCAACGGCGGAACTGGAAGTGAACCTAGAATCGTTCAAAGAAGCGCGTCATTCATACCAGTAGAACAAGAAAGAATGAATTTAGAAAGACATACATAGAAATTTTCGCCTAGTCCTATAGCTACATGCCATGGTTGGACCCTGCGCTGGTTGAGCATCGTTTGATCCTCTTAGAAGGAGTAAAGTCCGTGATACAAAAGAAAAAAAAACTCCATCCGCAACGTCGAATGAAAGGTCAAGTCAAAGAAGAAAGATAAAAACTAATCTGTGCACACTTCATCAGAACAGTCTCTGATTCAGACTGGATTTCGAACATAGTCCCGGTTCAACATATAAACCTATTTCTTGGTCAACAACCAACTTAACTTCCTCTCCGAAAATAATATTTATTAATATTATTATTTATAAAGTAAGGACCCTTTTTCTGTACGGAGAGCAAATAAAAGCAAATGAGCGGAGGGAGGGAAAGTTCATTTTTTTAGAAAACTATGCTGACTATTCTTATATCTGTTGTTTGCCCTCGCCATTTTTGGGGTATACCTGCGCGGGAGAGGATACCTCTCATCTTTTTTTATTGGCAAAAGTGCCATCCTCTTTTTTTGTAAGAGAAGAGGGACTCTATATATGCCGACATAACTGAGGCGCCGCCCTTCCATATGGATCCTCGTGGATGCGGAAATCACACGTGTGTTAACCTCCTTATGTTCAGGAGAGGTCCCTTTTATACCCGACGGGTGGTAAACATGGGGGGACATCTCAAATTGGGTAAATGGCGATTCACACCCGATTTTCTATTTGAAATAGTAGACGAAGAGGAATAGGGTGGATCGCGGTTCAAAGAAGCGGTACGATTCCTAATCGACTCAATTTCTCTCTTCCCCTTTTTTAGTCAACACCATCAACCGTCGGGCAAAGCCAAAAATATGATGAATAGAAGGAGATCAGAAAGATACGCGGACGACTTGACCATGACGGTCGGATGTTTCCGTGAGCAGTAAGCAGCGGATCTCCCCTTTTTTTGGGGGAAAGCTGGTGGCCCTTTTGGCGTGTTAATTCTTTCGACGGGGCGGCCTGATTCGTTCGGTAGATCCAGTCGAGGTGGTTTTCGTTTACCAGCGCGTAGGTGGTCTGACGTTCCTATGACCGAGTCTTTCTGGCCCCTGTGAACATCTTTTTTTTATGTATTAAAGAGGGCCTCTCTAACCGGTGAAAAGTGGTAGGTGTCCACTAACGGCTATTCCTGGCTCGGCTCCGATAACGCAATTCCGGGAGGAGTCGGTAGTTGGGCACTGGATCCCTTCGGACCTGGGGAACGTGTGACGCTGGGTCGGGGTTTGGTGAACCAACAGGTCGCTCCTCTAGTTGAAGTATCGGGCCCCTTTTTCGTTGCCTAGGTTACACCTTCGGAATACCCCAGACGGGGATTTCGCTCTACTCCCCCCAATCTTCACTTTACGCCACGCCGACTCTCCGTCGTGGAATTAGACCAAGGGGAATCCCCACGGGACCCCGTCTCCCGCATCTTTCGCACGTAGGAGATCGAGACACAGCCTCAGGGCTATGTGGAAGTAGATCGATTGCCCTAGATAGACAACTACATAGAGGATCTCTACAAACAAGTCTATAAAGAAGTTTAAAAAAATTGATCGGTAGTAGTCCGGTCGCACCCGAACAATAATATTCCAGAGGAAAATGCACCTAAGATCAAATATTTCGAGCCGGCTTCCGTGGAAAATTCAGACTTTCTTTTTGATGCTGCGATCACATAAAAACATAAACTTTGAGGCTCAATAGCTAAATACATGGCAATTAAATCATGAGCCGAGATCATTAAGAGCATACTGCGAGTAGGAAGTGGAATTAATACAATGGATTCAAAAGCATCAAACCTCTCTTGTTCGGAAAAATCGAAACACATCGAAATGGTACCAGCCGTACTTAATAATGGAAGGATTTGGCAGAAATATGTAAAATTGTCCCTCCTCAAAAGATTATTCCGGAATAAATGGGCAATAGTTAGGAGAGGTGCGCCAGCGGCGAGCAGAAGCAAGGTTATTAGATACCGAAGGAAAGCCCGGCCAGAACCACACGTGCAAGTTTCCCTGCATGTGGCTCGTCCGTGATAACTTCTTCGGATTTGCGTGAACTAGCAGACCGATCACTAAGTGGGATGCCCCCTCCAGCATGATCGAACCTTTTCGGAACTGGTGAGGAATGGGCGCCACTATCCCAGCCCGGATTCAGCCAGGTTCTATTGATCATGTCCCCTTCCCAACAGCCTGCGGCCTTGTCTTGTGGCGTCTTTGGCTTTACTCGATCAAGCCCGCCGGAAAAAGAAAAGTCTTTATCTTCCCGTCCCGGGTCATAGTGAGGCGGAGGTGCGTCCACAGAAGAGGAAATCGCAATGCATCTTGCTCAGCAGGCGTAGCGTCGGAGTGGGAGTGTTGCGGGGGTAAGGCGCGGAGCGGTGGCCTAAGAGAGGAAGCCAAACCAACCAGGGCCTATTGAGCGCAGCTAAGCTAATATGCGCCGGAGAAAGCGTCACGGAGGTAAGCTCTATTCGGCCCGGAGCATTGATTCCCCATAACGAATAGGCGGAGTCTATCTCTCAATTGCCGGTACTGTGCTCGAGAAGGTCCCCCAGTTCCTGGGCTGCACCTCGAGGTGCGTTTAGTTGTCGGAATTGTTGGTATATTCCCCACTCCATGGCACCTTTCGCTCATCCATTCAGCCCGCCCGTCCAGACGCGGCGCCCTTTCTCATTATCATCTACCGCCCTTTCTTTCCTCCCGTCCCTTCACGCATGAAGATCGTCGTATGTATGTTCGACTTCGGTTGTCGGTGCAATAGAATAGGTAGGAGTACATTATGGCAGGATCAGTCACCCGGCGCTTTCCAGCCCTCCTCCGACGAAGAATTGTGCTATGCCCCCCCGATATCCCTATAGAGCGAAAGAGCTGCCTGGTGATCCCTAGGTTGCAGCACGTCCGGTCTTCCACTCCTCGCGCCGCTGCCGCCGTTTCTAGGACCGACCGACGCCTCACCTGCACAGGTACCTACGTAGTGTAGTGTCGGTCGCACATTCATAATAGCGTTCGGACTCATGTGCCTTCCAGAACCAGGGGAGTTCCCTTGCTCCTGCTGCGTACGATTAGCCAGCCTTGCGGCGGCAAAAGGATTAGGACGTCCCCCCATGCTAAGGTTCCCTGCGGTCCGGTCCGGCCGCATTAGGTTAGGGAGCTGGGCGATACGATAAGGGATCCTCCGCATCCCCAAGCGCGCTGCCCTCCTAGGCGCGCAACACTAAGTAATCCAAGCCAACCCACATTACTGACTAACGGTGGATAATCATCTTTCTTAGAGGTACTAAATACAACTCCATGAATGAGCAAAATGAAGGTTGCGTTAATGATAAAGATCTCTGGGGAAACCGCTAAAAAAAGATTGAACATGTGGGAGGGAAGAGAGATAACGAATTCTGCTGCTTTCATTTCCCCCGTCTGGAGCACAGAGTTACTTAATTAAGATTTAGTAAAAAGCTATTTCCATGTTCCGTCGTTTGGAACCTCACCCCGATTCTTCGGGGGGGGAACTTGGTCCTCCGGGCGCACAATCGCGCACCTCCCGCTCCTGTTCCTTCAGGAATGGAGTGAATTCATGAAGATGCCGTGGGGTGAAAGCATCCGTGTCCCCCTCAATTTTTCCTAAGAGGCGCAGAAGATTGGTCAGCGACTGGGGGTTCGCTGACTCAGAATCCATAATGTAGAATTCCTCTTCCGCTATCACTTTAGCTCGGAAAAGCACCTCTTGTTCGGGGACACGGCGGGGACACGATATGCCGCACGCTATGCGTGCGCCGCAATAGGCGACGCAATAGCGTCCCAAAATCTTTACGATTTTCTTAATAATAAGGCGACGGAGGCGATCATTTTCGCCCCCGCCATCATCTTCAGGCTCCCCGCCGGCGGGGTCAGCCGCCCGCGCGGGCGGATCCTGTCTGGGAGCGGGACCTTGTTCTCCCCGCCCGTCCATTTTGGAGATTCGCGCAAAAGCGCGAACAAAAATGACCCGACTAGACATACCAATAGTCACCAGATTCATATGGGCTACTGGGGAGTAGGCAATGATCTTCTTAAGATCGATCTGTCTTGAAGTGGTCGAGGGAGTATATATTATAGCAATAGCGCTTGGAGT
>Ga0268251_10000059_pt1 | contig 94674 bp, 96 predicted proteins | sample AgamicAsMae_FD_200527 | JGI IMG/M metagenome (GOLD analysis project Ga0268251, IMG submission 200527) | Agave microbial communities from Guanajuato, Mexico - As.Ma.e (v2) (version 2) | ecosystem: Host-associated > Plants > Phyllosphere > Phylloplane/Leaf | place: Guanajuato, Mexico | collected... | reverse complement strand
ATCTCAACCCCTAACGAACAGGCTCTGAAGAAGTGGTGCCCGGACTCGGAATCGAACCAAGGACACGGGGATTTTCAATCCCCTGCTCTACCGACTGAGCTATCCGGGCAACGGGGCGCATTAAACCGTAAACCAGCACGGTCGTCAATGAGATTTCCCCAAACGCCGTCTGTTTGGTCAACTTTACGGCAATTCGGGGGCTTTCGCGGTCAAATAACGTGAAAACGAGGGGCTGTCAGGTCAGCGCGCCGCCCTGGCGACACTCGGCAAAGCGCAGAATATCTTCCGCCAGCCGCCGGGCGGTATCGACGTCTTCCTGGCTGCGCTTAACCAGCATCCGGCTCAGGCAGCCTTCCAGCACCAGCTCCATCTGTTTGGCCACCATCGTCGGGTCATCAATATCCAGCTGGTTCAGCAGCTCATGGGTAGCGTCTCTGGCGGCGCTTTTTTGCTGCTCTGCCAGCTGATGGATGGGGTGAGTGGGATCGGGATAGAAGGTACAGGCAGCGATAAACAGGCATCCAGGGAAGCGGTTCTGGCTTACGCATTCGGTCAGGGCCGCGTAGCGGGCCAGCAGCTTTTGCTGCGGCGTTTTGCTGTCGTCGAGCAACAGCTGCCGGCGCCAGACATCAACCTGCTGGCTGAGATGGCGCAGGGCATCATACAGCAGCGCTTCTTTGTCGGGCCAGAAACGCTGGAGTTCTTCCAGCGGATAATCAATACGGTCGGCCAGCATCTCAAGCGTGGTGCTGGCGATCCCCCGAATTTCCAGTAGTTGCAGGGCTTCTCCCAGAACATTTTCACGTTGCATGGCCGTCTCCTCCATTTAGAACCTATCCCATTAGGCTATTTTATTTGTCAGTTTGTCCCTGGGCAGTGCTCAGAATCCTCACGTACTTCGTGTACGCTCCGGTTCTTCCGCGCTGTCCGTGCCCAAACTGACTGCAACAATTACGCCTACTGAGATAGGTTCTTAGTCACTGAAAGTGTCGTTTACCGGGGCAGATTCTGCAAATGTCCCCGGAAGGCGTTGGCATCCATAAAGCCGGTCACGCGCAGGTCTGGCAGTTCCTGACCGTTTGCGTCGAAAAACAGAATGGTCGGCAGCCCCAGCACCTGCAAATGCCGCAGTAGCTCCGCATCCTTTTTGCTGTTGGCGGTAATGTTCGCCTGCAGCAGCGCCGTATGGCTCAGGAGCTGCTGCACCCGCGGATCGCTGAAGGTGTACTTCTCAAACTCTTTGCAGGCCACACACCAGTCGGCGTAGAGATCCAGCATCACCGGTTTGCCACGGGCGTTTGCCAGGGCCTGCTGCAGTCCGTCGGTGTCGGCCACCTGGCTGAAACCCAGATGCGGCTGAGCGCTGGCCGTGGGCGCGCCGAAAGCCCAGTCCTGCAGGGGGCGAGCGCAGACAAGCGCCGCTGCCAGCAGGGCGATTTGCACCGCACGCATCCACGGACGGATGGCCTGCAGGCTGGTGAGGAAGGCCCAGCCAAAGAAGGCAATGCCCAGCAGCGACCACAGGCGCAGTCCCCAGAGATCGCCGAGCACCCGCTCCAGCAGGAAGACCGGCAGGGCGAGGATCACAAAGCCAAAGGCGATTTTAACCTGCGCCATCCACGGGCCGCTTTTCGGCAGCAGCCGGTTGCCGAAGACGGCAATCAGCATCAGCGGCAGTCCCATTCCGAGGGCATAAAGCCAGAGCGTTACGCCGCCGAGCCACAGATTACCGCTCTGGGCAATATAGAGCAGAATGGCGCTGAGCGGCGCGGTGGTGCAGGGGGAGCAAATCAGCCCGGCGATGGCACCCATGACGAAGACGCCGCCCGCAGAGCCGCCCTGACGGCGGTTGCTGAGCAGAGTCAGACGCGTTTGTAGTGAAGAAGGAAGCTGAAGGGTAAACAGGCCGAACATCGACAGCGCCAGCAGGGTGAAAATCACCGACAGGCCAGTCAGCACATACGGATGCTGCAGGGTGGCCTGGAACTGGAGCCCGGCAGCGGCCACCACCAGCCCCAGCGCGGTATAGGTCAGCGCCATGCCCTGCACGTAGACAAATGCCAGCCACAGGGCGCGCGGCGTGGAGAGACGCTGTTTGCCGCCGAGCACGATACCGGAGATCAGCGGGTACATCGGCAGTACGCAGGGCGTAAAGGCGATGCCGATCCCGATAAGCAGTGCCCAGAGTGCGGTGAAGGGGAGCTTGCTGTCGCGCGGTGCGGTCTGTTTTTGTACCTGAACGGGCGTTGGAAGCGAAGCCACTTCGCTTAGCGGCACCACTTTGGTTTCCGGGGGGTAGCACAGCCCTGATTCAGCGCAGCCCTGATAGGTTACCGTCAGGGTCGCGTCTTTCGACGCTTGATTGATGGTCAGAGGGAGATTCAGCCGCTGGCGGTAGATCTGGCTTTTGCCAAAAAACTCATCTTCATGCCACTTGCCATCGGGCAGGTTCAGCGGTGAAACCTGGGCCTGAGCGGGCGTGACGCTGATATGCTGACGATAGAGGTAGTAGCCCTCTTTTATCTGCCAGTTAAGCTGAAGATCGTGCTGATTTTGCTGAAAATCAAACGCGAAGGCCTGGTCGGCAGGAACGAAGCTGGAGCGGCCGGGCGCGTCAAATAATCCGGCAGAAGCTGAAACGCTGCACAGCAGCAGAATCAGCGCAAAGATGCGTTGAGCCATGAGAGATAGTCGTTGTCTCCGTGGGTTACCGGCAGAACCAGTAACTCCGGGGTTTGATACGGATGATGTGATTTCAGGCAGTCGAGCAGCGCCTGCTGATGCTGAACGGTCGTTTTCAGCAGCATTTGCACTTCATATTCTTGTTCGAGTTTGCCTTCCCAGTAGTAGAGGGAGGTCGCGCCGGGCAGGAGTGTAACGCAGGCCGCCAGCTTTTCAGCGAGGACTTTAGCGGCAAGGTCCTGGGCGGTGGCTTCATCGGGAGCCGTACAGATCACAACAACAGCATCGGGCGCGTTCATCGTTTACCTCCTGACAGCGGAAAGAGGCACTATAGCACGATGAGGCCAGGGATTAATCAAGCGGGCCGATGCACGGCCCGCTTTTAACAACATTTACAACAGCACGCCGCCGATAATAAAGCCCAGCATCACGCACAGACTAATGGCGATCACGCCCGGGATCAGGAAGGCGTGGTTAAAGACATATTTGCCGATACGCGTTGAGCCGGTGTCGTCCATCTCTACCGCGGCCAGCAGGGTCGGGTAGGTTGGCAGCACAAAGAGTGCGGAAACGGCGGCAAAAGAGGCCACTGCGGTCAGCGGGCTGACGCCCAGCAGCAGTGCCGCAGGCATCAGTGCTTTGGTGGTTGCGGCCTGGGAGTAAAGCAGGGTGGACGCAAAGAATAGCACGACGGCCAGCAGCCACGGATAGTTGTTCAGCAGGTCGCCGGCAATGACCTGGATATCGTTGATATGGTGCTTAACGAAGGTATCGCCCAGCCAGGACACGCCGAGCACGCAGATACAGGCGCTCATGCCGGACTTAAAGGTGCTGGCGTTAAGGATCTCGCCGGAATCGACTTTACAGGTCAGACAGATCAGCGTGGCGATGGTCAGCATAAACACCACGATGGCTTCGTTACGTGGCAGGATAGGGTTCGCGATAAGGCCCACGGTTGGGCTGATTGCGGTGGCATAGAGCATGACCGCCACGATGCCGATCAGGAACAGGGTCACCGAACGTTTGGCGTGAGGCTTAAGCTGGAACACCTGGCTGCCGCGCAGTTTGATTTCGCCTTTGGAGAGGCGTTCCTGATAGACAGGGTCATCTTTCAGTTCGCTGCCGAGGAAGTTACACACAACGGCGGTCAGCATCACCGCGATAAGCGTAGCCGGAATACAGACGGCCAGCAGCGTCAGGTAGCTGACGCCCAGCGGCTCAAGGACCCCGGCAAAGAAGACCACCGCCGCCGAAATCGGCGAGGCGGTAATGGCGATCTGTGAGGCCACCACCGCGATAGATAGCGGACGGGAAGGGCGAATACCCTGCTCTTTAGCCACTTCGGTAATCACCGGCAGCGTTGAAAATGCCGTGTGCCCTGTCCCGGCCAGAATGGTCATAAACCAGGTCACCAGCGGGGCGAGAAAGGTAATGTATTTCGGGTGGCGGCGCAGCATACGCTCGGCGATGCTGACGAGATAGTCCATCCCCCCGGCGATCTGCATCGCGGCGATAGCGGCGATCACCGCCATAATAATTTCGATGACGTCAAAAGGAATGGCGCCAGGCGTCACCTGGAACACCAGCGTCAGGATCAGCACGCCGAGGCCTCCGGCAAAACCGATACCGATGCCCCCAAGCCGCGCGCCGAGATAAATCGCCAACAGGACGATAACCAGTTCAGCTCCAAACATAATTTGCTTCCTTGTTTTTTAACAAGTTGATATTGGATTGTTATATTTTAGTAACCCCATAAAAGCAAAAAGGCACGTCTGCCAAGACGTGCCTCTCAGGTTTACCGGATGGGATTACTGTTCGCTTTCATCGGTATACCGTTTGGCTTTATAGGCCGGGTGCATCAGGTTTTGCGCCGAGAAAATATCGTCAAGTTCGGCTTCGGTCAACAGGCCGCGCTCCAGCACGACTTCGCGCACGCTCTTACCGGTTTCCGCACAAATCTTGCCGACGATATCGCCGTTGTGGTGACCGATAAACGGGTTCAGGTAAGTCACAATCCCGATAGAGTTGTAGACGTAGCCTTCGCACACTTCTTTGTTGGCGGTAATGCCGAGAACGCATTTCTCCAGCAGGTTATAGCAGGCGTTGGTCAGAATATGAATTGATTCGAACATCGCCTGGCCGATAACCGGCTCCATGACGTTCAGCTGCAGCTGACCGGCTTCTGACGCCATGGTGATGGTGGTATCGTTGCCGATAACTTTGAAGCACACCTGGTTGACGACTTCCGGCACCACCGGGTTCACTTTGGCCGGCATAATCGAGGAACCTGCCTGCAGTTCCGGCAGGTTGATTTCGTTCAGGCCAGCACGCGGACCGGAAGAGAGCAGGCGCAGGTCGTTACAGATTTTCGACAGTTTCACCGCCAGACGCTTCAGGGAGCTGTGCACCATCACGTAGGCGCCGCAGTCGGAGGTGGCTTCAATCAGGTCTTCCGCCGCCACAACCGGCAGGTTGCTGACGTCTGCCAGCTTCTGCACCGCCAGCTGCTGGTAGCCATCCGGGGTGTTCAAACGCGTACCGATAGCCGTTGCGCCGAGGTTAACCTCCAGCAGAAGCTCTGCGGTACGCAGCAGGTTTTTTGTTTCTTCATATAGCAGAACGTTGAACGCGTGGAACTCCTGACCGAGGGTCATTGGTACCGCGTCCTGCAGCTGGGTGCGGCCCATTTTCAGGATGTCTTTAAACTCAACCGCTTTCTGCTGGAAGCCGTCGCCAAGCTGGCTGATGGCGTCGTTCAGTTTGATAATTGAGGTGTACACCGCGATGCGGAAACCGGTCGGGTAGGCATCGTTAGTGGATTGGCATTTGTTAACGTGGTCGTTCGGGTTCAGATACTGATACTCACCCTTCTGGTGACCCATCAGTTCCAGACCGATATTGGCCAGCACTTCGTTGGTGTTCATGTTGACCGAGGTACCCGCGCCGCCCTGGTAAACGTCAACCGGGAACTGGTCCATGCATTTGCCGTTGTTCAGGACTTCATCACATGCCGAAATAATGGTATTTGCGATGCTTCTGGGGATGGTTTGCAGTTCCTTGTTGGCCAGCGCTGCTGCCTTCTTCACCATCACCATGCCGCGGACAAACTCAGGAATGTCGCTGATCTTACTGTTACTGATGTAGAAGTTTTCAATCGCTCTCAGAGTGTGAACGCCGTAGTACGCATCCGCCGGCACTTCCCTGGTACCCAACAAATCTTCTTCGATACGAATGTTGTTTAACATGTGAACCTTCTTTTCAAGCTGCCAATGATTACACTAAACACAAAGGATATATGTGGTTATGCGTATTCCCCACCGACGATTATCTCCTTTATCGGCCGGATGCCTATGATCATATGCTGATGATAGCGAATTGCAGCTATAGCGATCACCTAATATGAGTGCCTTTTGCCTTATATTTATTGATTTGTGAAATGCATCACTCGCCCGACAGGGTAAAGAAATCCGCTCTCTCAGAGATTGAAAATCGGAAAAGCGCCACCATTTCTCTGTAATGCGAGTCGCAAATGACTTTCGACAGCCGACTGACTGCCGCTGTTTTTGACAGGAGAACCCCGTGCGTTGGATCCCGCTTTTAGCCATCTTTCTCTACGTTTACATAGAGATCTCTATTTTTATTCAGGTGGCGCATATCTTCGGCGTGCTGTTAACGCTGGTGCTGGTGATTTTCACTTCGGTGATTGGGATGTCGCTGGTGCGCAACCAGGGCTTTAAAAACTTCCTGCTGATGCAGCAAAAAATGGCGGCAGGCGAAAGTCCGGCCGAGGAGATGATCAAGAGCGTATCGCTGATCATCGCCGGTCTGCTGCTGGTGCTGCCAGGTTTCTTTACCGACTTCCTCGGCCTGCTGCTGCTGTTGCCTCCGTTGCAGAAGCATCTGACGCTGAAACTGCTGCCGCACTTGCGCTTCTCACGGATGCCGGGCGGTGGTTACAGTACGCGTCCTGAAGACGGCCAGACGTTTGAGGGGGAGTATCAGCGTAAAGAGGACCAGCGCGATCGCCTCGCTCATAAAGACCAAGACCGCTAATTCTCTGGATTAACTCACTGAAGCGTCGCCCTGCACGCGGCGCTTCGGTAAAAACAGCCATAGCACCGCCAGCATCACCACCGCATACAGACTTTTCCATCCCACCATCGCCAGCAATAGCACGCACAGTCCGGTACCCACCACCGCCAGCAGACGATAGCGCCCCTTAAGCAGTCGGCATCCGGCCAGCATACAGAGCAGATAGATCAGGATAAAAATACCGTTGGCGTAGACGATAAGCGCGTCGAGGTCGATCTTAAACCCGTGGCTGACAAGCGTACTGAGCACGCAGCTTCCCAGTACCAGATTGAGAGCGTTCAGCGGGATATGCCGCCCTGACAGCCAGGCCAGGCGGCTTTGCGGCCCGACCTGCGCCTGGGACCAGACCAGCCGGGCAAAGCTCTGGATATAGATATTGAGGCTGGCAAAACAGGCCAGGTAACCAATAATACAGGCCACCCACAGCATCTTCTCACCAAACAGACGTACCACGATCCCCGGCAGCGATGCTGCGGCCGCGCGATCCGCACTCCAGGCGTCAAAATGCAGTACCGCCACGGTGCAGGCCCAGTAGACCGTTCCCGCCAGCAGCATACCGGCCATCAGCGCACGAGGGAAGTCGCGCTCCGGATTTTTAAATTCAGAGGCAAGGTGCACGAACGCCTCCAGCCCGACAAAGCACCAGAACATTACCGACAGTGCGGCGAACAGGCGGGAAGGGCCGATATCGGTCAGCGCCGGGAAGGGAATATCGGTGAGCGTCAATCCGCCTCCCCACCAGATGGCAACGACGAGGGCCACAATCAACCCGGCAATCAGCATCTGCAAATTCGCACCGGAACGCGCGCCACGGCTGCCCACCAGCCAGATAAGTCCGAGGGTTGCCAGCTCCGCCATCAGTAGTTGCCAGCCCTGCCAGCCAAACATCGCCTGCCAGAAACCGGCGGCGATATGCAGCGCAGCGGGCAGGCCGACCGGGATCACCGACAGAAACAGCCAGCCGGTCACGCGCTCCAGTTTTGAGCCGAAGGCCATGCCGACAAAGTGCGCGACGCCGCCCGCGCTGGGAAACTGACGGCCAAGAATGGCAAACACAATCGCCACCGGGAAGACCAGCAGAATGAGGGCGGGCCAGGCCCACAGGCTGTCATTGCCCGCCGCCAGCGCGGCCAGTGCCGGAATGGCAAAGACGCCGGTGCCCAGTAAGGAAGTAGAAAGTAAGCCGATTCCCTGAGCCAGTCCCAGCTCTTGTTTAAGTCCGCTCATCGCGCCGTCCAGCCGTTCGCAAAGAAGCGGATGGTATCACAATCGTTTCTGCTTATGACCCTGCCAATATCCCCGGTTTTGCTGTGGGTTGGGGGCGATCGCATTATGCGAATTTTTTTTTCTGTTGCCCCTTGAAGGGGGGAAAACGCATCCCCATCTCTCAGGGTACTAGTCGGAAAACCCTGTGCGGCCCGGCGTTATCCATAACTGATAATGACTTTCTCAAAGGAGAGCTATCAATGAGTATTCGTCCGTTACATGATCGTGTGATCGTCAAACGTAAAGAAGTTGAAACCAAATCTGCTGGTGGCATTGTTTTGACCGGTTCTGCAGCGGCTAAATCAACGCGTGGCGAAATCATCGCTGTCGGTAAAGGCCGCATCCTGGAAAACGGAACCGTGCAGCCGCTGGACGTGAAAGTGGGCGATATCGTCATTTTCAACGATGGCTACGGCGTAAAAGTCGAGAAGATCGACAATGAAGAAGTGCTGATCATGTCCGAAAGCGACATTCTGGCCATTGTTGAAGCGTAATTTCACGCACGAAACTGAACGAATTTGAGGGATATAAGAAATGGCAGCTAAAGACGTAAAATTCGGTAACGACGCCCGTGTGAAAATGCTGCGCGGCGTAAACGTACTGGCAGACGCAGTTAAAGTGACCCTGGGTCCGAAAGGCCGTAACGTGGTTCTGGACAAATCCTTCGGTGCGCCGACCATCACCAAAGATGGCGTATCTGTAGCACGTGAAATCGAGCTGGAAGACAAGTTCGAAAACATGGGCGCACAGATGGTGAAAGAAGTTGCTTCTAAAGCGAACGACGCTGCGGGCGACGGTACCACCACTGCAACCGTTTTGGCGCAGGCAATCATCGCTGAAGGCCTGAAAGCCGTTGCTGCTGGCATGAACCCGATGGACCTGAAGCGCGGTATCGACAAAGCAGTAATTGCTGCTGTTGAAGAGCTGAAAGCGCTGTCCGTACCGTGCTCTGACTCAAAAGCTATTGCTCAGGTTGGTACTATCTCCGCTAACTCCGACGAAACCGTGGGCAAACTGATTGCAGAAGCCATGGATAAAGTCGGTAAAGAAGGCGTGATCACCGTTGAAGACGGTACCGGCCTGGAAGACGAACTGGACGTGGTTGAAGGTATGCAGTTCGACCGTGGTTACCTGTCTCCGTACTTTATCAACAAGCCGGAAACCGGTGCCGTTGAGCTGGAAAGCCCGTTCATTCTGCTGGCTGACAAGAAAATCTCTAACATCCGCGAAATGCTGCCGGTGCTGGAAGCCGTTGCGAAAGCAGGCAAACCGCTGGTTATCATTGCAGAAGACGTTGAAGGCGAAGCCCTGGCGACGCTGGTGGTTAACACCATGCGTGGCATCGTGAAAGTGGCTGCGGTTAAAGCACCTGGCTTCGGCGACCGCCGTAAAGCTATGCTGCAGGACATCGCAACCCTGACCGGCGGTACCGTTATCTCTGAAGAGATTGGTATGGAGCTGGAAAAAGCGACCCTGGAAGACCTGGGCCAGGCAAAACGCGTTCTGATCAACAAAGACACCACCACCATCATCGATGGCGTGGGTGAAGAAGACGCCATCCAGGGCCGTGTGGCTCAGATCCGTAAACAGAGCGAAGAAGCGACCTCTGACTACGACAAAGAAAAACTGCAGGAGCGCGTAGCGAAACTGGCAGGCGGCGTTGCGGTAATCAAAGTCGGTGCTGCGACCGAAGTGGAAATGAAAGAGAAGAAAGCCCGCGTTGACGACGCCCTGCACGCGACCCGTGCTGCGGTCGAAGAAGGCGTGGTTGCTGGTGGTGGCGTGGCGCTGGTTCGCGTTGCGGCTAAACTGGTTAACCTGACTGCTCAGAACGAAGACCAGAACGTGGGTATCAAAGTTGCGCTGCGCGCAATGGAAGCTCCGTTGCGTCAGATCGTCTCCAACGCCGGTGAAGAGCCGTCTGTTGTAGCGAACAACGTGAAAGCCGGCGAAGGTAACTACGGTTACAACGCAGCAACTGAAGAATACGGCAACATGATTGACTTCGGTATCCTGGACCCAACCAAAGTAACCCGTTCTGCGCTGCAGTACGCGGCCTCTGTTGCAGGTCTGATGATCACCACCGAGTGCATGGTTACTGACCTGCCGAAAGCTGACGCACCTGACTTAGGTGGCGCTGGCGGTATGGGCGGCATGGGTGGTATGGGCGGCATGATGTAATAGCCTGCTCACCCTGCTTCCTTCAGGCTGCAGATGCGTTGGCTGCGTTCGCGAACCCCGGTCACTTACCTGAGTAAGCTCTTGGGGATTCATACACTTGCTGCTTTCCTGCAACCGGAATGATTTGGGTGTTTAGTTTTGTCTCCCAGAATTAAAAAACCCCCGGACATAAGATGTCCGGGGGTTTTTCTTTAGCTCATCTTTTTAGTATAAGGTGTACACTCGGACAACAAATTGTGTCCAGCTTATTGATAATGGGGAATAACATGCGCGTTAAAGTCTCAGCAGGGATCTTCGGTGCTGCGTTGCTGCTGGCCGGGTGTACTTCCGGTAATGCGTTGTCCACAGACGGGCAGGGCGTTCGTTTTGTCGAAGAAAAACCGGGTGCAGAGTGCCAGCTGTTAGGCTCCGCTAACGGTAAGCAAAGTAACTGGCTGTCCGGCCAGCACGGCGATGAAGGTGGCTCCATGCGCGGCGCGGCCAACGAATTGCGTAACAACGCTGCGGCAATGGGCGGCAACGTGCTGTACGGCGTAAGCAGCCCGAGCCAGGGTATGCTGTCGAGCTTTGTGCCGACGGCCAGCGAAATGACCGGTCAGGTCTATAAGTGCCCGAACTGATTTGTATTCTGAAGCCCTCTCCTGTCAGGAGAGGGTCAGCGCCATCAGCTCTGCCTGAGCTGTAAATCCATCGGCGTTTTGCTCGGTTCACCGCCAATTTCGCGCGTCAGCTTCGGCACCATATAGCCGGAGACCAGCGTCAGCAGCTCACGCACAATCGTGCGGGCTTCTTCATCGCTCACCATAAAGTGTGCCGCCCCCTGGACTTTATCCAGCACGTGCAGGTAATAGGGCATCACGCCCGCATCAAACAGCGCATTGCTAAGATTTGCCAGCGTGCGGGCGTTGTCATTGACGCCGCGCAGCAGTACGCTCTGATTCAGTAGCGTAACGCCTGCCGTTTTCAGGCGCGCCATCCCATCCCGAAAAGCATCGTCGATTTCCTTGGCGTGGTTGATATGGTTAACCAGCAGGATCTGCAGGGAGGATCGCGCGAAACGGACGACCAGCCCGTCGGTTACCCTGGCCGGGATCACAATCGGCAGGCGGCTGTGAATACGCAGACGCTTTACGTGTGGGATCTTTTCCAGCTGCTCAATCAGCCACTCCAGTTCGTGATCCTTCGCCATCAGCGGATCGCCGCCGGAAAAGATGACCTCATCCAGTTCAGGATGCGCGGCAATATAGTCCAGCGCGGTCTGCCAGCTCCGCTTGTTGCCCGGATTGTCCGCATAGGGAAAATGGCGGCGGAAGCAGTAGCGGCAGTTGACTGCACAGCCGCCTTTAACCAGCAGCAGCGCCCGGTTACGGTATTTATGCAGCAGCCCTGGCACCACGCTGTGCTGTTCTTCCAGCGGATCCGTTGAGAATCCTGGGGTGGCGATAAACTCGTCCCGTACGGTCAGCACCTGGCGCAGCAGCGGATCGTTCGGGTTGCCTTTTTCCATACGCGCGATAAACGCACGCGGTACCCGAAGAGCGAAAAGACGTTTTGCTTCCCGTCCGGCGAGCAAGTTTTCATCAGCGTCTACATTTAAAAGATGCAGGAGTTCATCCGGATCGGTCACAACATCGGCGAGTTGCGATAACCAATCTTCTCTGGATGGGGTGTTTAGGGTTACAATGTGCGCCATTTTGTGGCTAAGCTACCAGTTAACAATTTCAGAGGGCCTTATGGCGACTTACTATAGCAACGATTTTCGTGCCGGTCTTAAAATCATGATGGACGGCGAACCTTATGCGGTTGAAGCGAGCGAGTTCGTTAAACCAGGTAAAGGCCAGGCGTTTGCGCGCGTTAAGCTGCGCCGTCTGCTGACCGGCACCCGCGTTGAGAAAACTTTTAAATCCACCGACTCTGCCGAAGGCGCAGACGTGGTCGATATGAACCTGACCTTCCTGTACAACGACGGTGAGTTCTATCATTTCATGAACAACGAAACTTTCGAGCAGCTTGCTGCTGACGAGAAAGCCGTTGGTGATAACGCTAAATGGCTGCTGGACCAGGCTGAATGCATCGTGACCCTGTGGAACGGCCAGCCGATCTCCGTGACCCCGCCGAACTTTGTTGAGCTGGAAATCGTTGAGACCGACCCAGGCCTGAAAGGTGATACCGCAGGTACTGGCGGTAAACCGGCGACCCTGACCACTGGCGCTGTGGTTAAAGTTCCGCTGTTCGTGCAGATCGGCGAAGTGATCAAAGTGGATACCCGCTCTGGCGAATACGTATCCCGCGTCAAATAAGACATTTAATGGCGTGGCCCCCAGGGCCGCACCGTTTTATACAGGGCAGGGATGATGAAACGTCTGATACGTTTGTTCGTGCTAATGGTAGTGGCTGGCGCAATGCTGGCAGGTTGTAATACCGCCCGCGGTTTTGGCGAAGATGTGAAGCATCTCAGCAACTCGATTTCGCGCGCTGCGGATTAAGATCTTCTAACTCTCCGAAAATTGCTTTGATTCCCGCCATCTTGCGGGAAGTTGTCTATGCTTATCTGGCAACTAACCAAAATCAGGTAACAAAAGGAAGACATCATGGTTAAGAAGACAATTGCCGCAATCTTTTCTGTTCTGCTTCTTTCTTCGCTGCTAACAGCGTGTAATACCACTCGTGGCGTCGGCCAGGATATCTCGGACGGCGGTAACGCGATTTCAGGTGCCGCAACGAAAGCACAGCAGTAAGCATCAGCGGTACGGCGTTCTCGCCGTACCGTTATTGCCCTTTTGCCGACAGGGCGAAAGGGGAGAAACGGTTATCCATATGCAGCTTCATACGAATATTGCGTTTGTAGGTGTAGACCGTTTTCCCGCGAATACTCAACGACCTGGCAATCATATTATTGCTTTGCCCCTCCATCCACAGAGACAGCACCTTCTCCTCCTGACGGGTGAGCAGCGTCGTCGCGACCCTGGTACTGAAAAATTCCGGCCTTGAACGCAGTGCTGCATCAATAATGCGCGTCAGCTCATCAAGACGTATCTGTTTAGAGAGCGTGGCCCAGACTGGCTGGTGCTGCCGATACTGGCTAAGGTGCGGATCGTCACCAGACTGAAGCAGAATAACCAGACTCTGATTCTCACAGGCGGACATCATCGATGCGATCAGCTGGAGCTGATGGGGCTCGTTGGCAAAAACATTCAGATCGGCAACCACCAGGTTTGGCTGCCACTGCACAATATGCTCTTTTGCCAGTAACAGGCTGTTAATGCCGGAGATCAGCAGAGGAGAAGAGAAGCACTTTACATCATCGAGCCACGTTTCCAGGCCAGCACGGCTGAAATTGCATCGATCAATCAGCAATATTTTAAACATGTATTCTTCGCAATCAGGAGAAAACCAGGAGCATCCTGCTCAAGACATCCTGCCAGGTGAGGCAACATAATAAAGAAGTCCTATGTGTTGTGAATGCGCGAGTTGGGTGGCTAACTGCCGCTATTTCTGCCAATAAGTTACTAAAAAATGGAATAGTAAAGCCGTTGATATTATTTTCCCTCTGGGCAAAAATAGTGCTTCTTTCCTACACCTTATGGGACGACCCATAAGCGTATCCTTCTCCGGGGACGGCCCCACATCGGAGCACTATGTCCTGGTTAATTCTTATCGTTGCGGGTCTTCTTGAAGTGGTCTGGGCCGTCGGCCTGAAATACACTCACGGCTTCAGTCGTCTGGTGCCGAGTATCATAACGGTAACGGCGATGGTGGCAAGTATTGCGCTGCTGGCCTGGGCGATGAAAAGCCTGCCGGTCGGCACCGCCTATGCTATCTGGACGGGTATTGGCGCAGTAGGTGCGGCGATTACCGGCATCCTGCTGTTAGGCGAGTCCGCCAGTCTGGCGCGAATTGCCAGCCTGGCGCTGATCGTGTGCGGGATTATCGGGCTGAAGCTCAGCACCCATTAATGGGGCTGTTCCACCCAGATAAGCTTGCTGACGTCAAAGCCCTGCCGGGTTGCGGTATCCAGCAGCTGTTCCTTCACGTCGGCAGAGATTGTCGGCGTGCGGGAGAGGATCCACAGATAGTCGCGATCCGGTCCGCATACCAGTGCGTGCCGGTAATCTTTATCGAGGGCGATAATGTTATAGCCGCCGTAGAATGGGCCGAAGAACGATACCTTCAGCGCGGCACGTTCCGGTGAATCGGTAAAGTACGCTTTGCCGATCGACTGCTGCCACTGGCCTCTCTCCGGGTTGTAGCCCCGGTTAATCACCTGAATCCCACCGTCATCCTGTGTACTGTAGGTGGCGGTGACGCGCTCTAACCCACGCTCAAAGCGATGATCGAAACGGGCGATTTCATACCATTTTCCCAGATAGCGACTGGCATCGAACGGGCTGACAACGGTTACGCCCTGTGGCGGGGTGGGGGAGCTGCAGGAAACGACGAGAAACGCAGCGGTGACGGCGGCGATAACAGGTAAAATACGCATCGGAATATCCTTGCTGTTTTTTCGTTAAGTGTAGATGACGGCAAGGAAAAACGTGGGTAATAAAAAGGCCTGCTATCCGGCAGGCCTGAGTCACTGCGGGTGAGATTACAGCGTGACGATCGCGACCAGGGTAACAATCGTCAGGATCGCTGCCAGGCCATAGAACACCCACTCTCCGCGCGGCACGTGGATTTTCAGATCGTGCACGGCGTGGTGAATGCGGTGCAGGCCGCACCACAGCGGCAGCACAATCATCAGAAAGATAAAGGCGCGACCAATAAAGCTCTGGGCAAAGGCCAGCACGCGTTCATAGCTGAATGCGCCTTCCGGGGCGAGCCCCAGCGGCAGCAGAATGCCCACCAGCAGCACAATCACCGGTGCGATTATTGCGCCCCACATACCGCCAGCGCCAAACAGGCCCCAGAATACCGGCTCGTCGGAACGTTTTGGATTCGGATTGATCATCGGGTCTCCTTATCAGTACAGGGCGGCAAAAAGAATGACCGCGGTGACAACGATCGTCACAGCCCACAGCGCCCGGATCACCGGGCCCGGCCCCATTTTCTCGCCCTTGATAATAATGCTGGCCGCTTTCGGGGCCAGCTCAAACCAGGTTTTCGTATGCAGCAGCGTCGCCGCGAGAGTGATGATATTCAGCACCACCACGATCGGGTTTTGCAGGAAAGTGACGAAGCCGGTCCAGGTTTCAGGCCCGTGTTTCAGCGCGAACAGGCCGTAAATCAGCACGATACTGAACCAGACGGTCGGCACCGCCGTCCCCTCACGCAGCATATAGAAGCGATAAAACGGCAGTTGCTGCCACCAGTTGGACGGCACCGGCCGTACATACGCTTTACGTTTAGTCGTCAACATGCACTCCTTAGCGTGGTTTCAGGGTGGCGATAAGAAAGTCTTTCGAACTTTCTACTTTGCCCTGCTGAATGGCGGCGGCCGGGTCGACATGCTTTGGACAGACTTCCGAGCAGTAGCCGACAAAGGTACAGGACCACACGCCGTTCTTGCTATTCAGCTGTCCCATACGCTGCTTCTTACCATTATCGCGGCTGTCTTCGTTATAGCGATGGGCCAGCGTTATGGCGGCCGGGCCGATAAACTCAGGATTGAGGCCAAACTGTGGACAGGCGGCATAGCACAGGCCGCAGTTGATACAGCCGGAGAACTGGTGATACTTCGCCATTTGCGCGGGCGTCTGGGTATTCGACCCTTGATCCGGGGTACGCGGGTTGCCGATGATATACGGCTTAATCGCCTCAAGACTTTCAATAAAGTGGGTCATGTCGACCACCAGATCGCGCTCAATGGGGAAGTTGCCCAGCGCCTCGACTTTCATCCCCTGGGTGTAATCGCGCAGAAAGGTTTTACAGGCCAGCTTCGGTACCCTGTTAACCATCATGCCGCAGGAGCCGCAGATGGCCATGCGGCAGGACCAGCGGTAGCTCAGGTCCGGGGCGAGATTGTCTTTGATATAGCCCAGCGCATCAAGCAGAGAGGTCTGTTCGTCGTAAGGGACGTCGTAGAACGCACTGTGTGGGGCAGTATCTACTTCCGGATTGTAACGCACCACCTCAATCTTCAGGTTAGTCATCTCAGCCATTCGCCGTCTCCTTCTTGTCGGCCGCTTCCGCTTCTGCGCCGTAAACGCGTTTTGCCGGTGGCAGGGTGGTGATCTTCACGTCGCTATACTCCAGGCGGGTGTGGCCGGCGGTATCGCGGAATGCCAGGGTATGACTCAGGAAGTTCACGTCGTCGCGTTCGGTACAGCCTTCATCCAGGCGCTGATGGGCACCGCGCGACTCTTTACGCGCCAGCGCCGAGTGGGCCATGCACTCTGCCACGTTGAGGCCGTGGCCCAGTTCGATGGTATAGAGTAGGTCGGTATTGAACACGCTGGAGGTATCGGTAATGCGTACGCGCTTTATGCGTTCCTGCAGTTCGGCCAGTTTGTCGACGGTTTTTTGCATCAGCTCCGGCGTACGGTAGATACCGCAGCCCTCTTCCATCGACATCCCCATTTCATCGCGGATTTTCGCCCAGTTCTCGTTGCCCTGCTGATTAACCAGCTGTTTCAGGCGCTGCTCGATATCGGCAACCTGCGCGTCCAGCGAGGCACCGTTCGCTTCCCCGGCGGTGGATGCCCGCTCGATAGCCTGCTCACCGGCAAGACGGCCGAATACCACCAGTTCCGCCAGCGAGTTGGAGCCGAGTCGGTTGGCACCGTGCAGCCCCACGGAAGAGCATTCCCCCACGGCAAACAGACCCTGAATCCGGGTTTCGCAGCGCGGGTCGGTTTCGATGCCGCCCATAGTGTAGTGCGCGGTTGGACGAACAGGAATCGGCTCTTTGACCGGATCGACGCCGACGTAGGCTTTCGACAGCTCGCAGATAAACGGCAGGCGTTCGAGGAGCTTTTTCTCGCCGAGATGGCGCAGGTCGAGGTAGACCACGTCGCCGCGTGGGGTCGGAATGGTGTTGCCTTTGCGCCACTCGTGCCAGAAGGCCTGGGAGACCTTATCGCGTGGGCCCAGCTCCATATATTTGTTCTTCGGCTCGCCGAGCGGGGTTTCTGGTCCCATGCCATAGTCCTGCAGATAGCGGTAGCCGTCTTTGTTCACCAGGATACCGCCTTCGCCACGGCAGCCTTCGGTCATCAGGATCCCGGAGCCGGGCAGGCCGGTCGGGTGGTACTGTACAAACTCCATGTCGCGCAGCGGCAGTCCGTGGCTCAGCGCCATGCCCATCCCGTCGCCGGTCACGATGCCGCCATTGGTGTTGTAACGATAGACGCGACCTGCTCCGCCGGTCGCCATCACCACGGCCTTAGCACGGATTTGGATTAGCGTGCCTTCCATCATATTCATAGCGACCAGACCGCGGGCCTTGCCATCATCGACAAGGATATCGAGGACGAAATGTTCGTCGAAGCGCTGGATTTGCGGGAACTGGAGGGAGGTCTGGAAGAGGGTATGAAGCATATGGAAGCCGGTCTTATCAGCGGCGAACCAGGTTCGTTCGATCTTCATGCCGCCAAAACGGCGGACGTTCACGCTGCCGTCGGGACGGCGACTCCACGGGCAACCCCACTGCTCGAGCTGGGTCATTTCGGTGGGGCAGTGATGGACAAAATAATCCACAACATCCTGTTCGCAGAGCCAGTCACCTCCGGCGACGGTATCGTGAAAATGGTATTCAAAACTGTCATGGTCCTGCGCCACGGCGGCGGACCCTCCCTCGGCGGCAACTGTATGGCTGCGCATCGGGTAGACTTTTGATATCAGTGCGATTTTAGCGCCCGGATTTGCCTGGGCTGCAGCAATAGCAGCACGTAATCCCGCACCGCCTGCGCCAATGACGACAAGATCGGCCTGAAAAGTTTGCACGACATTCCTCCAGATTATTGTTATCCACCCAACCGACCAGCGATGTAGTTGGTGCCGGAAAATGGCGCGGGCGGAAGCGTTTCACTACTCCTTTTTATGTAAACCAGTATAACCGTGGCAATTACAGGGAAAATTGATGTGTTCGATTTTTTTGCTGTTCTGTGTGCTGATTTGTCATTCAGTTTGATGAGGCGCGTCACGAAAATACGCGTGGATGCTGGTAGAGGGAATTTGCTGCACAAAATTTGTCTCGTTGCGCGGATACGAGTAGACTTCGTGCCCTTGTCTGAAACTGGAGAATTCACTATGAGCGAAACGGCCACCTGGCAGCCGAGCGCTTCCATCCCAAATCTACTGAAACGTGCAGCGATTATCGCAGAAATTCGGCGTTTTTTTGCAGATCGCGGCGTTCTGGAGGTGGAGACGCCCTGTATGAGCCAGGCGACGGTAACGGATATTCATCTGTTTCCGTTTGAAACCCGTTTTGTTGGCCCTGGCCACTCTCAGGGGGTCAATCTTTATCTGATGACCAGCCCGGAATACCATATGAAGCGTCTGCTGGCGGCGGGCTGTGGTCCTGTCTATCAGCTGTGCCGTAGCTTCCGCAATGAAGAGATGGGGCATCACCACAACCCGGAATTCACCATGCTGGAGTGGTATCGTCCGCACTACGATATGTACCGTCTGATGAACGAGGTGGACGATCTGCTTCAGCAGGTTCTGGAGTGCCAGCCGGCGGAGAGCCTCTCCTATCAGCAGGCGTTCCAGCGCCATCTGGAGATCGATCCGCTGTCGGCAGACAAAGCCCAACTGCGCGACGTGGCGGCAAAGCTGGATCTCAGCAATATCGCCGATACGGAAGAGGATCGCGACACGCTGCTACAGTTACTGTTTGCGATGGGCGTAGAGCCGCATATTGGTAAAGATCGCCCGGCCTTTGTCTATCACTTCCCGGCAAGCCAGGCGTCACTGGCGCAGATCAGCACCGAAGACCATCGCGTTGCCGAGCGCTTCGAGGTCTATTTCAAAGGGATGGAGCTGGCGAACGGCTTCCACGAGCTGACCGATGCTCGCGAGCAGCAGCAGCGTTTTGAGCAGGATAACCGCAAGCGTGCCGCGCGCTACCTGCCGCAGCAGCCGATCGATACCAACCTGCTGGCAGCATTAAAAGTGGGTCTGCCCGACTGCTCCGGCGTGGCGCTGGGCGTGGATCGTCTGGTTATGCTGGCGCTGGGCGCTGAAAGTATCGCCGATGTGATTGCCTTTACGGTGGATCGCGCCTGATGTGAAAACCGGCCCTGAGAAGGGCCGGATAAGCCGTGTTATAAGCTACCAGCAGTACGTTTCCCCGTCGACGACAGCGTCCTGGCCGTCTTTTTCCCTCCCATGCTTTCCAGACGCATCTGGAACGGCGGGAACGGCAGATCGATTCCATGCTCGCGGAAACCGGCCAGTATCAGCTGGTGGATTTCGTGGCGCAGCGGCATACGGTGCCCCATCTCGGCGGCATAGATACGCAGTTCGAAAATCTGGAGTCCCTGCTGAAGATCAACCAGGAACACTTCCGGTGCAGGCGTTTCGATGACCAGCGAGCAGCGCTCTGCAGCCGTCTGCAGGATCTGCGTCACCTCTTCGCTGTTGGCATCGGAAGGCGCGGGAACCGTCAGCACCACGCGGGTAACCGAATCGGACAGGGACCAGTTAATAAACTGCTCGGTGATAAAGGCCTTATTCGGCACGATTATCTCTTTCCGGTCCCAGTCGCTGATGGTGGTGGCGCGGGTGTTGATTTTGGTGATGCTGCCGGTCAGATCGCGGATCGTTACTGTATCGCCGATGCGGATCGGCTTTTCAAACAAGATGATCAGGCCGGAGATAAAGTTGGCGAAGATCTCCTGCAGGCCAAAACCGAGACCGACACCGAGTGCGGCGACCAGCCACTGCAGTTTTGACCACTCGATCCCAATCATCGAGAAGCCCATCAGCCCGCCAATTAGCATCAGCAGATATTTGGTGATGGTGGTGATGGCGTAGCCGGTGCCCGGCGTCAGAGAGAGGTGCTGTAGCAGCGCCAGCTCCAGCAGTGCCGGGAGATTGCGTACCAGCTGGGCGGTGATAATAAACACCAGAATGGCAATCAGCACCGCACCCAGGGTAATGGGCTGAAGGCTTTCAACACCCTGCACGGTGGAGGTCACATCCCACAGGGAGATATTCTCCAGGAAGCCGAAGGCCGAATGGATTTCCGACCACAGCACAATCACCGACAGCAGAGCGATCAGCATCAGGATCGAGCGGACCAGCCGCAGGGACTGGGCGCTGATGGTATCGAGATCGACTTCGCTTTCGTCGATCTCCACGGTACCTTCAAGGCTAAGATTATGGGCCGGTTCTTCTTCGCCGCGGGCGCGCTGGGCGAGAATCTCCGCCCGGCGCTGACGGGCGCGATCGAACGCCAGACGACGACGCTGGATCAGCATCCAGCGACGGATAATATGGTAGACCACCAGCAGCAGGAACCAGATGGCAACGGACGTTTCCAGTCGCGCCAGCAGCGCCTGTGCGGTCGCCAGGTAGCCGACGGTTGACGCCAGCAGCGCCATCAGAGGCGCGCCGATCAGCAGGTTCCATAACAGGTTATTCACCATATTGTCGCTGCTGCCTTCTTTGTCGACGTACAGCGGGATCCCCGCGCGCTTAAGGCTCAGCGTAACGACCGCCAGCGCACCGCAGATCAGGATAAAGCAGAGCCTGCCCAGGGAGCCGAAGAACTCACGATCGTTGAGATTATCAAACATGATCAGCGCCATAATCAGCGGCACGATCAGGCCGATGCTCATCAGGTAGTAGCGCATAGCCCGGGAAACGCGGCTGCGCGGCCAGCCGAAGTGGGCGCTGAACAGCCCGTTTGGTCGGGCGAAGGTGGCGCAGATCATCACCACCCACAGCAGCGGCACCGTCGCGGTGACGCCGTCGCCGATCGCCACCGCCAGCGGCCAGGGCCAGGCGGCCTGCAGACCGTAGCCCAGCGTGGCCCACAGGACCGGCAACGGAGAGGCCACCAGAATCGACCAGAAAACGGTACGTAGCGTCAGACGGAAATGGTCCTGGGTGACTTTACCGACCCGCGAGGCCGAGCGTTCAAGGAAGCGGGTAAAGTGCTTGCGCGAGTAGAGGCTAAAACCAACCAGCGCCAGCGCGGCAAACAGCGGCAGCAGGGTCTCTTTACTGGTCAGCATCATGATGCTGGCTTTGCCCAGCTGGTTAAAGGTATCAAGCGAGATCAGACGGCGCAGATCCTGAACGATATCGACCGGCCACGATAGGGTCAGCGGACTGACGTCGGCGGTCCAGAACAGATAGCGGTGGGTGGCTTCGTTGACTTCTCTCAGGGCGTCTTCCAGCTGGCTGTTGGAGACTTTCAGCTTGGTCAGCTCCAGAATCAGCGTATCACCGCCCTGAAGAAGAGAGCTAAGCAGTTCGCGCTGGGTACGCAGCTGAGCGTCAAGAATACGGCGCTGGTCGGCGGTAAGCTGTTGACCATCGGCCTGGTGAATCAGCCGCAGTTGAGGCTGTTTATTCAGCAGATCCTCATAGCGCATACGGTGTACGCGCAGCTGGGCCATTTCGGTGTCGAGTTGCTGCGGCTTCGGCATTTCCGGCAGGCGGGCAACCTGGGCGCGGAGCGCCTCGCCCAGCATATTGGACATGCCCAGCCACTGGGACTGCTCGCGCAGGGTATTCAGCGCCTGGCGCACCTGCAGCGTCTGGTTAGCGGCCTGGCGCTGCTGAGAGTCAACCAGGTCCATACGCTGGGCCTGCTGGTTCAGGGCCTGGGAAAGCTCGCGGTTAACCTTAAACTGGTTGAGAATATCCGGCGGTAGATCGGCATTGTTTTCTGCCAGCAGCTCGGTAACTTCGAGCGCTTTTTCGGCCTCGCGCTGGCGCTGGCTGTTAAGCTGATTACGCAACCCCTGCAGGTAAGCATCCAGCTGTTCACCCTCTTTTTGCGCCAGTTCGCCGCGCATTCGCGCCAGCTCCTGACGATTGTTTGCCGACAGTTGGGCGAGTTCCAGCTCATCGACCAGCGCTTTTAATTTGGCTGCCTCCGCCAGCAGACCAAGGTTCTGCGCCTGGCCCAATGGGGTGCTACCGTTCTGGGTGCCGATACGGCGCTCAACATCGTTCAGCTGACGGCGGGCGTCGGTTTGCTGCTGCGGCAGCTGGCTCAGGGAATCGCTGATCTCACGAGCACGTTCCTGCTCCTGCTGCGCCTGGCGCGTCTGCTCCAGCAGCTGGCTGCTGACCTGCAGAATCTCCTGATTCAGGGTATCGCTGCTCATGCTGGTGGGCACCTGGCGTGGCTCTTCGTGCAGGCTGGCAATCTGCTGGCGCAGGGTACGGGAGAGTTTGGGGAAGTTATCAATAATCTGCTGGTACTGCGCGGCGCGCTCAAGGGAGGCTTTACGCTCCTCAAGCGCGTTCAGCGCGGACTGGAGCGCCTCGACGGCTTCGGCCTGGTTCGGCATATTCTTCGCCGATTTGACCTGCTCCAGCTCCTGGGTAATCTGTTTTGCGTCAGGGATCGCGGCGGCGTGCGCCCCCAGGCTGAGGCCTATAGCCATCAGGAAGATGAGAATCAGGCGCACGTCGTTATACCTTTTTTACTGTGATGAACTGTCGTCTTGCGGGCTGGCTTCAGGCTCGGCCTGCGGCTCTTCCACCGGCACGGCCGGAACCACAACCGCTTCGGTCGACACCGCCAGCGGCTGGCCGATACGGGTCGCGGAGAGGCTTTGCAGCTGTTCGGCCAGGTTCACTTTACCCGGAGCAAACAGGTTGATCACGGTGGAGCCCAGCTTAAAGCGGCCCATTTCCTGGCCCTTAAGCAGCGCAACCGCGCCTTCGCTCTCACCCGCAGGCCAGGTCCAGCGTTTGATGACGCCTTCACGCGGCGGCGTGATGGTGCCCGCCCAGACGGTTTCGATGCTGCCAACGATGGTCGCACCGACCAGAATCTGCGCCATCGGGCCAAATTCAGTATCAAACAGGCAGATGACACGCTCGTTACGGGCGAACAGGTTCGGCACGTTTTGCGCCGTCAGGTGGTTTACGGAGAACAGGTCGCCGGGAACGTAGATCATTTCGCGCAGGATACCGTTGCACGGCATATGGACGCGGTGATAGTCGCGTGGTGACAGATAGGTAGTGACAAAGCTGCCGTTGCGGAACAGATCTGCCATCAGATAGTTGCCTGCCAGCAGCGCTTCCAGGCTGTAGTTATGGCCCTTGGCCTGCAGGATTTTATCGTTATCGATAGCACCCAGCTGGCTGATCACACCGTCGGCCGGCATCACCAGCACGCTCGGATCGTTGTCCAGCGGGCGTACGTCGTCACGCAGCGGACGAACGAAGAAATCGTTAAAGGTGCGGTAGCTGGCGGTATCCGGCTTCTGCGCCTCTTTCATATCGACTTTATAAAATTTAACGAACAGGTTGATAACGGCTTTGGTCAGCCAGCCTGCGCGTTTACTTGCGCCCCAGCCTGCCAGGCGAGTCAGCCACAGCTTCGGCAGAAGGTATTGCAGCGAAAGTTTAATGTCGTTTAACAAAATAGCCTCCAGGCCAGTGTTTTATCATTCGAGACCCGCTTCTGTACGGGCCCCGGGTCCTGAAAAAAGGGGGACGATTGTAACGATGCGTGGCGTAACAGCCAATCTCGCCAGCTATTTTTCTCCCCGTATTGGGCAATGCTGTGGATTCAGGCGAGACTTTAGCCGTCAGCCTCCGGTATCCGAAAAGTTTTTACGCGTTTTTACCTGTGACATACTTTCCAGGATGCGGTGATAGTTTTCAAAACGGGTTTCAGCGATACGACCCTTTTCTACCGCTTCACGGATGGCGCAGCCCGGGTCGTTATCGTGTTTACAGTCGCGATACTTGCAGGTGCCCAGATAGTCATGGAATTCGACAAAGCCGTGGGTGATTTGTTCCGGCTCCAGGTGCCAGAGACCGAATTCACGCACGCCAGGGGAGTCAATGACATCACCGCCGTGCGGGAAGTGATAAAGACGGGCGGCGGTGGTGGTATGCTGGCCCAGCCCGGACACGTCTGAGACGTCGTTGGTCAGGATCGCTTCCTGCAGCCCCAGAAGGGCGTTCAGCAGGCTGGATTTGCCGACCCCGGACTGACCGGCGAAAATGCTGATGCGGTCTGTCAGCGCCTCTTCCAGCGGTTTAAGGCCGTTCTGGGTATGGCTGGACACCATCAGCACGCGATAGCCAATATTGCGATAGATACCCATCTGTTCGTTAACAAAGGCCATGCCCTCGTCATCCAGCAGATCGATCTTATTGAGGACGACCATCGGTTCGACGTTAAGCGCTTCGCAGGCCACCAGATAGCGGTCGATAATGTTCAACGACAGTTCGGGTAAAATCGCGGAAACAATCACGATCTGGTTGATATTGGCAGCGATCGGCTTCACGCCGTCATAAAAGTCCGGGCGCGTCAGTACCGAGGTGCGCTCGTGCACCGCTTCAACGATACCTTTGACGTTTACACCTTCCGCTGCCGCTTTACCCGGCCGCCAGAGAACGCGATCGCCGGTAACCAGCGAGCGGATGGTGCGTCGGATATTGCAGCGGTGAACCTCGCCATCGGCAGTTTCCACGTCGGCATGCATTCCGAAGCGGCTGATCACAACGCCTTCAGCGATCTCGCCGAACAGGTTGTCATCGAAATCTTTTTTCTCCGTGCCCTGCTTTAGCCGCCGCTGATGGTTCGCTTTAACGCGGCGCTGCTGGCCTATGGAGAGTTTATTTTTACTCAATCGTGCTGGCTCCTGGTCGCCCCGGATGGGCAAAACCTCTATGATACACGCTAATTAATACTAGTTAACCAGATGCGACTGGTTATGCGATAAGGGTGGAAAATAGCATGAGTGCAAATGAAAATAACCTCATTTGGATCGATCTGGAGATGACCGGGCTGGACCCGGAGCGCGATCGTATCATTGAAATCGCGACTCTGGTGACCGATGCAAACCTCAATATCCTGGCGGAAGGGCCGGTGATGGCGGTGCACCAGTCCGCAGAACAGATGGCGCTGATGGATGAGTGGAACGTCCGCACTCATACCGGCAGCGGGCTGGTAGAACGCGTGAAGGCAAGCCCGTTTGACGATCGCGCCGCGGAGCTGGCGACCATCGAATTCCTCAAAGAGTGGGTACCAGCAGGTAAATCGCCGATTTGTGGCAACAGTATCGGTCAGGACCGTCGTTTTCTGTTTAAGTACATGCCGGAGCTGGAAGCGTACTTCCACTACCGTTATCTGGACGTCAGCACGCTGAAAGAGCTGGCTCGCCGCTGGAAGCCTGAAATTCTGCCTGGCTTCAAAAAACAGGGCACGCATCAGGCGATGGATGATATCTGCGAGTCGGTGGCGGAACTCTCATACTACCGCGAGCATTTTATTCAGCTGTAGTAGAATGCCCGGTGGAAAGGTTCTGCCGGGCCATTCAGCGCAAAATATATCCAGTTCTGGTGCAGAAATAATCGTTCTGCTGATTAATTCAGCACTTAAACAAAAAAAATAAAAAAACCCTTTCAGAGGCTTGCAGCAGAAAGGATTTCTCGTATAATGCGCCTCCCGTGACGAAGCAGAAATGCACATCACGAAATCCATGATTTTTGGGTTAATTAACTGAAAAACATAGATTATGCGGGAATAGCTCAGTTGGTAGAGCACGACCTTGCCAAGGTCGGGGTCGCGAGTTCGAGTCTCGTTTCCCGCTCCAAAATTTGAAAGCCGAAAGGCAGCACCATCCAGATGTCATGTTTCGGGCAGTCATAGTTCGAAAGCAAGATAAGCGGGAATAGCTCAGTTGGTAGAGCACGACCTTGCCAAGGTCGGGGTCGCGAGTTCGAGTCTCGTTTCCCGCTCCAAAATTTGAAAGCCGTAAGGCAGCACCATCCAGAAGTCATGTTTCGGGCAGCAACAGTTCGAAAGCAAGATAAGCGGGAATAGCTCAGTTGGTAGAGCACGACCTTGCCAAGGTCGGGGTCGCGAGTTCGAGTCTCGTTTCCCGCTCCAAATTTCGTCCTCTTTAACCCTCATCCACATTGCCAAAGCGCATTGGGGACGATTTGTTTCATCCTGGACATACTGTTGTAAACAGACTTATCCACAGCTCTATCCCTTTTCTGAAAAGCCAAAAATCTTCGCACGGTGAAGTGTATTTTTGTAGTTTATTGAATTTATTGATGAAATTTCAATTCAAAAATGCTATGGAGATCGCTTGACGATTTTGGGCACTTTGAATCACAAGTGTTTTTAAAATTATGCACAGCCTGTGGATCTCTCAGGCGTCCCGCGGCAGCCCTTTTTCAATCACTCTCACCAGACGCTGTTTTTGCGAAGACTGCACCTCTACTACGCAGGCATTTCGCTTCTCGATCTGCTGCGCAATCGCCCACGCGATGTGTTCATCGAGAAGTGGGTGCTCACCTTGTCGCTGTTCAAGAGCGCGAATATTGGCTTCATCCCAGGGGGCATTTCCCAGCGCGACGGCGATATTACGCAGCCAGCGCAGATGACCAATACGACGAATGGCCGATCCTTCGGTGACTTTGAGGAAGTATGCTTCGCTCCAGTCGAACAGGGCGATCAGCTCCGGGGCGTGCAGCGCCTTGCGTGGGCTGAAATCATCTTCGTCAGTCAGCTGTGAAAAACGGTTCCATGGGCAAATAAGCTGGCAGTCATCACAGCCGTAGATGCGATTACCCATCAGGGGACGGAAGGCTTCCGGGATCGCCCCTTCCAGCTCGATGGTCAGATAGGAGATACAGCGGCGGGCATCGACGGTATAAGGCTCAACAATCGCGCCGGTCGGGCAGATGGTCATACAGGCAACGCAGCGGCCGCAGCCCTCTTCGACCGCGCTGTCTACTGGCAACGGCAGATCGATCAGCAGTTCGCCAAGAAAGAAAAACGATCCGGCGTCGCGGCTGAGGATAAGCGAGTGCTTACCCGTCCAGCCCAGACCGGCTTTTTCGGCCAGCGGGCGCTCCAGGATGGGCGCGGAGTCGACAAAGGGTCTAAAATTCAGCGAAGAACACTGTTTCTGAATCATCTCGCCGAGCTTTTTAAGCCGATTACGCAGTAGCTTATGGTAATCACGGCCGAGGGCGTAGCGGCTGACATAGCCCAGCGCAGGGTTTTTCAGGGTGCTGGCAAAGGCCGCGTTGGCGGGGAGATAGTTCATCCTGACGCTGATCACGCGCAGCGTGCCGGGAAGCAGTTCGTGAGGGCGTGCGCGCATCATGCCATGACGCGCCATCCACTCCATCTCGCCGTGGTATTGTTTATCCAGCCACGCCTGCAGACGGGGTTCGCTGGCGCTGAGATCGGTATCGGTGATGCCGACCTGTTGAAAACCGAGTTCGGTGCCCCACTGTTTTATTTGCTGCGCTAATTTATTGAGATCGAGGGGCTGTGACATGACGGACCATACCATGACGAAAAACCCCGCAAGTATACCACACTCCATCTGGCCTGCGGATGACCTGCGTCGCGCGGAAAAAATGGCGGCGGACAGTCTGGGTATCACCCTTTATGAATTGATGCTGCGGGCGGGCCAGGCGGCCTTTGGCGTGGCGAGTGCGTGCTATCCGAACACCCGGCACTGGCTGGTTCTCTGCGGCCACGGCAATAACGGCGGCGACGGCTACGTGGTGGCGCGGCTGGCGGCGGCGGCGGGGATTCAGATTACCCTGCTGGCCCAGGAGAGTAAAAAAAACCGGCCGGAAGAGGCGAGTGAAGCCCGCGACGCCTGGCTCAATGCCGGGGGCACGCCTCATGCGCTGGATATTCCCTGGCCTGAAGATGTGGATTTGATTATCGATGGTCTGCTGGGGACCGGTCTAAAACAGGCGCCCCGCGAGTCCGTTTCCCGGCTGATTGAGCGTGTAAATGCGCACCCTGCACCGGTGGTGGCGCTGGATATTCCCTCCGGCCTTAATGCACAAACCGGCGCGACGCCTGGCGCGGTGATTAACGCGGCCCATACGGTGACCTTTATCGCCCTTAAGCCGGGGCTACTGACCGGTAAGGCCCGCGACCGGGTGGGTCAGTTACATCATCATGCGCTGGGCCTTGAGGACTGGCTTGCCGCTCAGCAAACCCGTCTGCATCGCTATGATGCCTCGCAGCTCGCCAGCTGGCTGCCTCCACGCCGTGCGACCTCGCACAAAGGCGATCACGGGAAGCTGGTGGTGATTGGCGGAGATCGCGGCACCGCAGGTGCCATTCTGATGGCAGGAGAAGCCGCGCTACGCGCGGGCGCCGGGCTGGTGCGGGTGCTGACGCGCCCGGAGAATATGGCTCCGCTGCTGACGGCGAGGCCGGAACTGATGGTCCATGAACTGACGGCACAGTCGCTGGATGACGCGCTGGAATGGGCGGATGCGGTAGCGATAGGTCCCGGTCTCGGCCAGCAAACATGGGGGCGCGAAGCGCTGCAGCGCGTAGTCAATTTTGCCAAACCGATGCTGTGGGATGCAGATGCGCTGAACCTTCTGGCAATCAACCCGGATACAGGTCACAATCGGGTGCTCACGCCGCATCCCGGCGAAGCCGCACGGCTGCTGAACTGCAGCGTGGCAGAAATAGAGAGTGACCGCTTACATTCGGCCCAGCGTCTGGTAAAACAGTACGGCGGCGTCGTGGTGCTGAAAGGCGCGGGTACGGTGGTGGCGAGCGAAAACGGCGAGGTGGGCATTATCGATGCCGGTAATGCGGGTATGGCCAGCGGCGGCATGGGGGATGTGCTCACCGGTATTATCGGCGCGCTGCTGGGGCAAAAATTGTCCCTCTATGACGCTGCCTGCGCGGGCTGTGTCGCCCATGGCGCGGCGGCAGATAGGCTGGCGGCCGCAGGCACCCGTGGAATGCTGGCAACGGATCTTTTTGTCGCGCTACGGCGAGTTGTTAACCCTGAAGTGACTGATACAGAACATGATTAATCGAGTGATTCCTTTAGCCGACGAACAGGCAACGCTGGATCTCGGCCAGCGCGTGGCGCAGGCCTGCGATGGTGCGGCGGTAATTTATCTTTATGGCGATCTCGGCGCGGGTAAAACCACCTTCAGCCGGGGTTTCTTACAGGCGTTGGGGCATAAGGGCAACGTTAAAAGCCCGACCTATACCCTTGTTGAGCCGTACACCCTTGATGCGCTGACGGTGTATCACTTCGATCTCTACCGTCTGGCCGATCCGGAAGAGCTCGAGTTTATGGGCATCCGTGATTATTTCACCAGTGATGCTATCTGCCTGGTGGAGTGGCCGCAGCAGGGAACCGGCGTGCTGCCGGACCCGGATATTAAAATATACTTGGATTACCAGGCGCAGGGGCGCGAGGCGCGGTTGACCGCAGTCTCCCCGGCGGGTGATGCCATGCTGGCGCGTTTGGCCGGTTAACCGAAGGGGAAGCGGGATGATGTATCGCGTAACAGATTTTATTCACCGGGCGATAGCCGCAGTGCTGGCGTTGATGCTGCTGAGCCTGCCGGTCAGCGCGGCAAGTTTGTCCGATATCGAGGTCTCCAACGGCAACCGTCAGGCCCGCATTACCTTTAGCTTCCAGGGCGATCCGGAGTATGCTTTTTCGCAGATAGATAACCGCAGTGTGGCGCTGGATATTCAGCAAACCGGCGTGATTCAGGGGCTGCCGCTGCAGTTTAGCGGCGACAACCTGGTAAAAAGCATTCGTTCCGGCACCGGCAAAGACGCCCGCTCTCTGCGGTTGGTGGTGGATCTCACCCAGAATGGCAAAACGCGGGCGGTTAAACAGCGTAACGGTGCGAACTACACCGTGGTATTTACGATCAATGCCGATACCCCGCAACCTCCGCCGCCGGTGGTGGCGAAGCGGGTTGAGACGCCGGTGGCCAAACCGGCACCGGTTCCGGCCCAGCCCGCGCGTAATCCCTTTAAAAACGAGAGCGATCGGATAACCAGCGTCAGCGGCAGCAATACCGTGACCCGCCCCGCTGCCTCTGCGCGTCCGGCCTCGGGCGGCCAGGTGGTGATTGCGATCGATGCCGGCCACGGCGGTCAGGATCCGGGGGCAATCGGCCCTGGCGGCACCCGGGAGAAAAACGTCACCATCGCCATTGCCCGAAAGCTGCGGATGCTGCTGAATGCCGATCCGATGTTCAAAGGGGTTCTAACCCGCGACGGCGATTACTTTATTTCGGTCATGGGCCGATCCGATGTGGCGCGTAAGCAAAATGCGCATTTCCTTGTGTCGATTCATGCGGATGCCGCACCAAATCGCCAGGCGACCGGCGCATCGGTCTGGGTGCTGTCCAATCGCCGGGCCAACAGCGAGATGGCGAGCTGGCTGGAACAGCATGAGAAGCAATCCGAGTTGCTCGGCGGCGCGGGCGATGTGCTGGCTAACAGCCAGTCCGATCCCTACCTGAGCCAGGCGGTTCTGGATTTACAGTTCGGCCATTCCCAGCGCGTCGGGTATGATGTGGCAACCAGTATGCTCGGTCAGCTTGAGCGTGTCGGCAACCTGCATAAACGTCGCCCGGAGCACGCCAGCCTTGGTGTTCTGCGCTCCCCTGATATTCCGTCCGTGTTGGTGGAAACCGGTTTTATCAGTAACACCAGCGAAGAACGTCTGCTGGCCAGCGACAGCTATCAGCAGCAAATTGCCGGGGCGATCTACAACGGCCTGCGCAGCTATTTTGTGAAGCATCCGATACAGTCAGACCCGCAGAACGGCGCGACGCAGACGGCCAGCGCCGAAGCGTCCACAGGCGCGAGGGTTAATTAAGGAGATCCCATGCCCATTCAGGTTTTACCCCCTCAGCTTGCCAACCAGATTGCCGCAGGTGAAGTGGTGGAGCGTCCGGCGTCGGTGGTGAAAGAGCTGGTGGAAAATAGCCTGGACGCTGGTGCAACCCGCATTGATATCGATATTGAGCGCGGCGGCGCAAAACTGATCCGCATTCGAGACAACGGCAGCGGCATCAAAAAAGATGAGCTGGCGCTGGCGCTGGCGCGTCATGCTACCAGTAAAATCGCCTCGCTCGACGATCTTGAGGCGATTATTAGCCTCGGTTTTCGCGGCGAAGCGCTGGCCAGTATCAGCTCCGTTTCCCGTCTGACGCTGACCTCGCGTACCGCCGAGCAGCAGGAGGCCTGGCAGGCCTATGCGGAAGGTCGCGATATGGCGGTCACCGTCAAACCGGCTGCCCATCCGGTGGGCACCACGCTTGAAGTGCTGGATCTCTTCTATAACACCCCGGCGCGACGCAAGTTTATGCGCACGGAGAAAACCGAATTTAATCATGTCGATGAGGTGATCCGCCGCATCGCGCTGGCGCGTTTTGACGTCACCATTAATCTCAGTCACAACGGCAAAGCGGTGCGTCAGTATCGGGCTGTGACGCAGGACGGGCAGAAAGCACGTCGTCTCGGCGCTATCTGCGGCACCGCGTTTCTTGAGCAGGCGCTGGCAATTGAGTGGCAGCACGGCGATCTGGCCCTGCGCGGCTGGGTTGCGGATCCGCAGCAGGCCAGCAGCGCTCTCGCCGAGATTCAGTACTGCTACGTCAACGGCAGGATGATGCGTGACCGGCTGATTAACCATGCCATCCGCCAGGCCTGCGAGGATAAACTGGGGGCCGACCGGCAGCCCGCATTTGTCCTCTATCTGGATATCGATCCGCATCAGGTAGATGTTAACGTCCATCCGGCCAAGCATGAGGTCCGCTTCCATCAATCCCGCCTGGTGCATGATTTTATCTATCAGGGCGTACTGAGCGTTCTGCAGCAGCAGCTGGAAACGCCTCTGCCCCTTGATGACGAACCGACGCCACCGCCGCGTGCCGTGCCGGAAAACCGCGTGGCGGCAGGCCGCAATCAGTTTGCCGAACCGCTCCCGGCTCGCGAACCGGCCGCACCTCGCTATACCGCCTCTGCCGGTGGCTCGTCGTCAGGCCCACGTTCAGACGCCGTCGGAGCTGCCTGGCCGAATGCGCAGGCAGGCTACCAGAAACAGCAGGGGGCGCTGTATCGCCAGCTGCTGGACACGCCCGCAGCGGCGCAGGCACCGGCGGCCCTCGACGGCCACAGCCAGAGCTTTGGCCGGGTGCTGGCGATTATTGCTCCTGACTGCGCTCTGCTGGAGCGCGGTGGGCATCTTAGCCTGCTGGCGCTGCCGGTCGCGGAGCGCTGGCTAAAGCAGGCACAGCTGACGCCGGGTAAAACCCCGGTTTGCGCCCAGCCATTGCTGATCCCCGTGCGCTTAAGCATATCGGCAGCGGAGTCGGCGGCGCTGAAAAACGCCCTGGCGGCGTTAAACACGCTGGGTATCGAGTACCTGGTCGATGCGCAGCACGTAACGATAAGGGCCGTGCCTTTACCCTTACGCCAACAAAATTTACAAATCTTGATTCCTGAACTGATAGGCTACCTGGCGCAACTGACAGCGTTTGATGTCGCCGACATTGCACAGTGGATCGCGCGTCATCTTCGCGCTGAACACGCGCAGTGGAATACGTCTCAGGCGATTGCTCTGCTGACAGATGTCGAACGTCTATGTCCGCAGCTGGTGAAGTCGCCGCCGGGAGGCCTGTTACAACCTGTTGATTTACACTCGGCGTTAAATGCCCTGAAAGATGCGTGATATGAGTAAGGCCAGCCTGCCTAAGGCTATTTTTTTGATGGGGCCGACGGCCTCGGGTAAAACCGCACTGGCCATTGCCCTGCGGAAAGTTTTGCCCATTGAGTTGATTAGTGTGGACTCCGCCCTTATCTATCGAGGTATGGATATCGGCAGCGCGAAGCCGGATGCCGAAGAGCAGCGCGTTGCGCCGCATCGGTTGATGGATATTCTCGATCCTGCCCAGTCGTACTCTGCGGCAGATTTTCGTCGCGATGCGCTAAGGGAGATGGCCGATATCGCTGCAGCCGGGAAGATTCCCGTACTGGTGGGCGGAACCATGATGTATTTCAAGGCGTTATTGGAAGGGTTGTCGCCGTTGCCCTCGGCGGACCCCGACGTCAGAGCGCGTATTGAGCGCCAGGCAGCAGAGAAGGGATGGGATGCGTTACACAAGCAGCTGCAAACGATCGATCCGGTCGCCGCAGCACGCATTCATCCGAATGATCCGCAAAGGCTTTCCCGGGCACTGGAAGTTTTTTTCATTTCGGGTAAAACTTTAACGGAGCTGACGCAAACGTCAGGAGACGCTCTGCCGTACCAGGTGCATCAGTTTGCGATCTCTCCGGCAAGTCGCGACGTGCTCCATCAACGCATTGAACAGCGTTTTCATCAGATGTTAGCTTTAGATTTTGAAGCAGAAGTGCGGGCGCTTTTTGCTCGCGGAGATTTGCATACGGACATGCCTTCCATTCGTTGTGTCGGTTACCGCCAGATGTGGTCTTACCTCGAAGGCGAGATCGGATACGATGAAATGGTTTACAGAGGTATTTGCGCCACGAGGCAGTTAGCCAAGCGACAGATGACCTGGTTGCGAGGCTGGGACGGGGTCCACTGGCTGGACAGCGAAGACCCGGAACAGGCTTACAACGACGTGTTACAGGTTGTTGGTGCTATCGCGGGGTGAATGTGTACAATTAAGCGGTATCGTGCGCAAATTTTTACGCAGTTTTCAGAGCCTTCGGGTTCAAAGTACAAAACAAGCATATAAGGAAAAGATAGAATGGCTAAGGGGCAATCTTTACAAGATCCGTTCCTCAACGCACTGCGTCGGGAACGTGTTCCAGTTTCTATTTATTTGGTGAATGGTATTAAGCTGCAAGGTCAAATTGAGTCTTTCGATCAGTTCGTGATCCTGTTGAAAAACACGGTCAGCCAGATGGTCTACAAGCACGCAATTTCTACTGTTGTCCCGTCACGCCCGGTTTCTCACCATAGCAATAATGCGACGGGCGGCGGTTCCAGTAACTATCACGGCAGCAACAACGCGCAGGGTTCTTCTACGGCGCAGCAAGACAGCGACGATTCCGAATAAGGTTGCAGCTGTCCATCCATGTCGGGGAGCCGGTTAACCAGTTCCCCGCTGGTATTTTATGAGGAAATAACGCTTGTTTGACCGTTATGACGCCGGTGAGCAGGCGGTGCTGGTGCACATCTGGTTTACGCAAGACAAAGACATGGAAGATATCCAGGAGTTTGAATCTCTGGTTTCTTCCTCCGGTGTCGACGCATTGCAGGTGATTACCGGTAGCCGTAAAGCGCCGCACCCAAAGTATTTTGTCGGTGAAGGTAAAGCACAAGAAATTGCGGATGCCGTAAAGGCAACGGGTGCCTCCGTTGTGCTCTTTGACCATGCCCTGAGCCCGGCCCAGGAACGTAACCTGGAAAGCCTGTGCGCGTGCCGTGTTATTGACCGTACCGGCCTGATTCTGGATATTTTTGCCCAGCGTGCACGTACCCATGAAGGTAAGCTGCAGGTTGAGCTGGCGCAGCTGCGCCACCTGGCTACGCGTCTGGTGCGTGGCTGGACCCACCTTGAAAGGCAAAAGGGCGGGATTGGTTTACGTGGCCCCGGTGAAACCCAGCTCGAAACCGACCGTCGTCTGCTGCGTAATCGCATTATGCAAATTTTGTCGCGCCTGGAGAAAGTTGAGAAACAACGTGAACAGGGGCGTCGCTCCCGTCAGAAAGCGGATATCCCCACGGTTTCACTGGTGGGCTATACCAACGCCGGTAAATCCACGCTGTTTAATCAGATAACCAACGCCCAGGTTTATGCGGCCGACCAGCTGTTTGCCACGCTGGACCCAACGCTGCGGCGCATTGACGTCGCTGACGTAGGAGAAACCGTGCTGGCGGATACCGTCGGCTTTATTCGCCATCTGCCGCACGATCTGGTGGCGGCGTTTAAAGCGACGTTGCAGGAAACCCGACAGGCTACGCTGCTGATGCATGTGATTGACGCAGCCGATCTGCGGGTGCAGGAGAACATTGACGCGGTCAATACGGTGCTCGAAGAGATCGAAGCGGACGAGATACCGACCCTGTTGGTGATGAACAAAATCGATATGCTGGACGATTTCGTGCCGCGCATCGACCGTGATGACGAGAACAAACCGATTCGGGTCTGGCTTTCTGCACAGACCGGAGTGGGTGTGCCACTACTTTTCCAGGCTTTGACGGAGCGGCTTTCCGGTGAAGTAGCACAGCATACGCTGCGTTTACCTCCGCGTGAAGGGCGTCTGAGAAGCCGGTTCTATCAGCTTCAGGCGATAGAAAAAGAGTGGATGGAGGACGACGGCAGCGTCGGTATACAGGTGCGTATGCCCATCGTTGACTGGCGTCGCCTCTGCAAGCAAGAACCGGCACTGGCTGACTATATCGTCTGATAGTGCAAATTTTGCCTGAGCATCGTAATCCCTCTGAGGGTACCCGGAATTATTCAGTTTGCAGTAAGGCGGCAGCGGAACGAGGAAGGGTAATAATGCATAACGAATATGGAGCATAACATGGCGTGGAATCAGCCCGGTAATAACGGACAGGACCGCGACCCGTGGGGAAGCAGCAAACCAGGCGGCAACTCTGAGGGGAATGGAAATAACGGAAATAAAGGCGGTCGCGAACAGGGGCCGCCCGATCTGGATGACATCTTCCGCAAGCTGAGCAAAAAGCTTGGTGGTCTGGGCGGTGGCAAAAGCAGCGGCGGAAATTCGCAGGGGCCGCGTGCGCCTGTTGGCGGACGCGTAGTCAGTATTGCGGCGGCAGCGGTTGTCATCATCTGGGCAGCCAGCGGTTTCTATACCATTAAAGAAGCCGAGCGTGGCGTTGTAACCCGTTTTGGCCAGTTCAGCCACATTGTTGAACCGGGTTTGAACTGGAAGCCGACCTTTGTTGACGAGGTGACCGCCGTCAACGTCGAAGCCGTGCGTGAGCTCGCCGCCTCCGGCGTGATGCTGACCTCTGACGAAAACGTCGTGCGCGTAGAGATGAACGTTCAGTATCGTATCACCGACCCGCGCAGCTATTTGTTCAGCGTAACCAGCGCTGACGACAGCCTGCGTCAGGCAACCGACAGCGCCCTGCGTGGTGTGATCGGCAAATACACCATGGACCGTATCCTGACCGAAGGCCGTACCGTTATCCGTAGCGATACCCAGCGCGATCTGGAAGAGACCATTCGTCCTTACAACATGGGTATCACCCTGCTGGACGTCAACTTCCAGGCTGCTCGTCCGCCGGAAGAAGTGAAGTCTGCCTTCGATGATGCTATCGCCGCCCGTGAAAACGAGCAGCAGTACATTCGTGAAGCGGAAGCGTACACTAACGAAGTTCAGCCGCGTGCGAACGGTCAGGCGCAGCGTATCCTCGAAGAGGCCCGCGCCTACCGTACCCGTACCATCCTGGAAGCCCAGGGTGAAGTGGCGCGCTTTGCACGTATCCTGCCGGAATATAAAGCCGCGCCGGAAATCACCCGCGAGCGTCTCTATATCGAAACCATGGAAAAAGTGCTGAGCCATACGCGCAAAGTGCTGGTTAACGATAAAGGCGGCAACCTGATGGTGCTTCCGCTGGATCAGATGCTGAAGGGCGGTAACGCTCCGACAGCAAAGAGTGACAGCAGTGGTGCGAATAACCTGTTGCGCCTGCCGCCTGCGTCCTCTTCCAGCAGCAGTGATGCGAATACCCAATCCTCTGCCAGTCAGGGCGATATCATGGACCAACGCCGCGTTAACGCGCAGCGTAACGACTACCGGCGTGTGGGAGAATAACGATGCGTAAGTCAGTTATAGCGATTATCATCATCGTGCTGGTAGTGCTGTATACCTCTATCTTCGTGGTGAGAGAAGGGGAGCGTGGAATTACGCTGCGCTTCAGTAAAGTTGTTCGTGACGATGAAAACAAACCGCTGGTGTTCGAGCCGGGTCTGCACTTTAAGATCCCGTTTATCGAAACCGTGAAAACGCTTGATGCCCGTATCCAGACGATGGATAACCAGGCCGACCGTTTCGTCACCAAAGAGAAAAAAGACCTGATCGTTGATTCTTACATCAAGTGGCGTATCAGCGACTTCAGCCGTTACTATCTGGCCACCGGCGGCGGCGACGTTAGTCAGGCCGAAGTGCTGCTGAAGCGTAAGTTCTCTGACCGTTTGCGTTCTGAAATTGGTCGTCTGGACGTGAAGGATATCGTTACCGATTCCCGTGGTCGTCTGACCGTCGAAGTCCGCGACGCGCTGAACTCCGGTTCTGCGGGTACGGAAGATGAAGTGAGCACCCCGGCAGCGGATGATGCGATTGCCAAAGCGGCAGAGCGCGTCACTGCGGAAACTGACGGTAAAGTGCCGGTCATCAACCCGAACAGTATGGCTGCGCTGGGTATCGAAGTCGTCGATGTGCGTATCAAGCAGATCAACTTGCCGACCGAAGTGTCCGAGGCTATCTTCAACCGTATGCGCGCCGAGCGTGAAGCGGTTGCGCGTCGCCACCGTTCACAGGGTCAGGAAGAGGCGGAGAAACTGCGCGCAACGGCGGACTATGAGGTCACCCGTACGCTGGCAGAATCAGAGCGTCAGGGTCGTATCCTGCGCGGTGAAGGTGATGCCGAAGCGGCGAAACTGTTTGCCGATGCATTCAGCCAGGATCCGGACTTCTATGCCTTTATCCGTAGCCTTCGTGCATATGAGAACAGCTTCCAGAGCAACCAGGACGTGATGGTGCTTAGCCCGGACAGCGATTTCTTCCGTTATATGAAGACGCCAGGCAACGCGACGCGCTAATATCTGCCGTCCGTTTTCGCGGTAAATAAACCACCGCATCCCTAAGGATGCCGGTGGTTTTCTTTTTCTAAGGAGTGGTTCATGAGTTCAACCGTCTGGCTGGCGCTTGCCCTGGTTCTGGTGCTTGAAGGCTTAGGCCCAATGCTGTACCCCAAAGCCTGGCGCCGTATGATCGCCGCGATAAGCCAGATGCCGGATATGGTTTTACGACGTTTTGGCGGTGGCCTAGTGGTTGCGGGTATCGTGATCTACTATATGTTGAGAAAAACGATTGGCTAAGCGCAAAGTGGTCTGATTTGACGAAAATCGCCGACAAAAAGAGCTGATCATCATCAAAGCTGGTGGTAGAATCCATTTTTAAGCAACCGGTGATTTTGAAAATGGGTAACAACGTCGTCGTGCTGGGCACCCAATGGGGTGACGAAGGTAAAGGGAAGATCGTCGATCTCCTGACTGAAAGAGCTAAATATGTTGTCCGCTACCAGGGCGGTCACAACGCAGGTCATACTCTCGTAATTAACGGTGAAAAAACCGTCCTCCATCTTATTCCATCAGGTATTCTTCGTGACAATGTGACCAGCATCATCGGTAACGGTGTTGTGCTGTCTCCTGCTGCACTGATGAAAGAGATGAAAGGCCTGGAAGACCGTGGTATCCCGGTTCGTGAACGTCTGTTGCTCTCTGAAGCCTGTCCGCTGATCCTCGACTATCACGTTGCGCTGGACGTTGCTCGCGAAAAAGCGCGCGGCGCCAAAGCGATCGGCACCACCGGTCGTGGTATCGGTCCGGCATACGAAGATAAAGTCGCCCGTCGCGGTCTGCGCGTTGGCGATCTGTTCGATAAAGCCACCTTTGCCGAAAAACTGCAAGAAGTGATGGAATATCACAACTTCCAGCTGGTGAACTTCTACAAAGCCGATGCGGTTGACTATCAGAAAGTGCTGGACGATGTGATGGCGATTGCTGACATTCTGACCGGCATGGTGGTAGACGTTTCCGATCTGCTGGATCAGGCGCGTAAACGCGGCGACTTCGTGATGTTTGAAGGCGCGCAGGGTACGCTGCTGGATATCGACCACGGTACCTATCCGTACGTGACCTCGTCCAACACCACCGCAGGTGGCGTGGCGACCGGTTCCGGCCTGGGTCCGCGCTACGTTGATTACGTACTGGGCATTATCAAAGCCTACTCCACTCGCGTGGGTGCAGGTCCGTTCCCGACCGAGCTGTTCGATGAGACCGGCGAGTTCCTGTGCAAGCAGGGTAACGAATTCGGCGCCACCACCGGTCGCCGTCGTCGTACCGGCTGGCTGGATGCGGTTGCCGTGCGTCGTGCGGTCCAGATCAACTCCCTGTCGGGTTTCTGTCTGACCAAGCTGGACGTGCTGGATGGCCTGAAAGAAGTGAAAATCTGCGTTGCCTACCGTATGCCGGACGGTCGTGAAGTGACCACCACGCCGCTGGCGGCTGACGACTGGGAAGGCATTGAGCCGATTTACGAAACCATGCCGGGCTGGTCCGAAACCACCTTTGGCGTGAAAACGCGTAGCGGCCTGCCGCAGGCGGCGCTGGACTACATCAAGCGTATTGAAGAACTGACCGAAGTGCCGATTGATATTATTTCTACCGGCCCGGATCGTAGTGAAACAATGATCCTGCGCGACCCGTTCGACGCCTAAGATTGTTATCTTCACGGGGTGCCATACGGGCGCCCCTGTTTTTCCCCGCTTTTCCCTGCGTCAGTTCAAATAAATTAGCTGCTTACCACCAGGCTGGTTTATCATCAATATACCCGCGGATTACCGCGTTTCCCCCTGTTCCTGAGGTTGATGTGCAGTTAACAAGTTTCACCGATTACGGATTGCGCGCGCTGATTTACATGGCGTCGTTGCCGCCTGAGCGCATGACCAGTATCTCCGAGGTGACGGAGGTGTACGGCGTTTCCCGTAATCATATGGTTAAAATAATTAATCAGCTGAGCCGGGCAGGGTACGTCTCCGCCCTGCGGGGAAAAAACGGCGGGATCCGTCTGGGTAAAGCGGCCACCGATATCCGCGTCGGCGACGTGGTGCGCGATCTTGAACCTCTCTCTCTGGTCAACTGCAGCAGTGAATTTTGCCATATCACCCCCGCCTGCCGCCTGAAGCAGGCGCTTGCCGAGGCCGTGCAATGCTTTCTCAGGGAGCTGGACAACTACACGCTGGCCGATTTGGTTGAGAAAAATCAACCGCTTTATAAATTATTGCTGGTGGATCAATGAGCACCCTAAAAAGCGATGGGTGCTCCCGCCAGAGCTGACAACGGAGGAACCGCTATGTCACATGATCCTTTTCAGGCACGCGAAGCCGAAAAATATTCTAATCCTATCCCGAGCCGGGAATTTATCCTCGATCACTTATCTAAACGCGAAAAACCCGCCAATCGTGAAGAGTTAGCCAAAGAGCTTAATATTACCGGTGAAGAACAAACGGAAGCTCTGCGCCGCCGTCTGCGTGCAATGGAGCGCGACGGGCAGCTGGTCTTCACTCGCCGCCAGTGCTACGCGCTGCCGGAACGTCTCGACCTGCTGAAAGGCATGGTTATCGGCCACCGCGACGGCTTCGGCTTCCTGCGCGTGGAAGGGCGTAAAGACGACCTCTATCTCTCCAGCGAGCAGATGAAAACCTGTATGCATGGCGACCAGGTGCTGGCTCAGCCGCTGGGCGAGGACCGTAAAGGCCGCCGCGAAGGACGTATTGTCCGTGTGCTGGAGCCAAGAACCGGGCAGATCGTTGGCCGCTACTTTACCGACGCGGGCGTCGGCTTTGTGGTGCCGGACGACAGTCGCCTGAGCTTTGATATTCTGATCCCGCCGGATGCGGCGATGGGTGCGAGAATGGGCTTTGTGGTGGTGGTCGAACTGACCCAGCGCCCGACCCGTCGAACCAAAGCCATCGGTAAAGTGGTGGAGGTGCTGGGTGACAATATGGGCACCGGTATGGCCGTGGATATGGCCCTGCGCACCCATGAGATCCCGTACGTCTGGCCGGACAGGGTAGAAAAAGAGATTTCCAGCCTCAAAGAAGAGGTGCCGGAAGCGGCGAAAGCGGGCCGCGTCGATCTTCGTGACCTGCCGCTGGTGACAATTGACGGCGAGGATGCCCGCGACTTCGATGATGCGGTGCACTGCGAGAAAAAACGCGGCGGTGGCTGGCGCCTGTGGGTGGCCATTGCCGACGTAAGTTACTACGTGCGTCCCGGCACGGCGCTGGATGCCGAAGCCCACAGCCGTGGTACTTCGGTCTACTTCCCGTCGCAGGTTGTCCCTATGCTGCCGGAAGTGCTCTCCAACGGGTTATGCTCGCTGAACCCACAGGTCGATCGTCTCTGTATGGTCTGTGAAATGACCATCTCGGCCGCTGGCCGTCTGACTGGCTTTAAATTCTATGAAGCCGTGATGCGCTCCCACGCGCGTCTGACCTACACCAAAGTGTGGCATATGCTGCAGGGTGATGCGGACCTGCGCGCCCAGTACGCACCGCTGGTGAAGCATGTTGAAGAACTGCATAACCTTTACAAGACGCTGGAGCAGGCGCGCGAGCAGCGCGGCGGCATCTCGTTTGAGAGCGAAGAAGCCAAATTCATCTTTAACGCCGAACGTCGTATTGAGCGTATCGAGCAGACCCAGCGCAACGACGCCCATAAACTTATCGAAGAGTGCATGATTCTGGCGAATATCTCCGCTGCACGCTTTGTTGAGAAAGCCAGCGAGCCTGCGCTGTTCCGTATCCACGACAAGCCGACCAACGAGGCGATTACCGCGTTCCGTTCCGTCCTGTCGGAGCTGGGCCTGGAGCTGCCGGGTGGCAACAAACCGGAGCCGCGCGACTACGCGGCACTGCTGGTGTCGATTGCCGATCGTCCTGACCACGAGATGCTTCAGACGATGCTGTTGCGCTCTATGAAGCAGGCGGTTTATGACCCGGAAAACCGCGGTCACTTCGGACTGGCGCTGCAGTCCTATGCGCACTTTACTTCGCCGATCCGCCGTTATCCGGATCTCTCCCTGCACCGTGCCATTAAGTACCTGCTGGCGCGTGAAGAAGGGAATACTGGCAACAGCACCCCGACCGGCGGCTGGCACTACAGCATGGAAGAGATGCTGCAGCTGGGCCAGCACTGCTCCATGACCGAGCGCCGCGCCGATGAGGCCACCCGCGACGTGGCTGACTGGCTGAAGTGCGACTTTATGCAGGACCAGGTGGGCAACACCTTCCCGGGCGTCATCGCCAGCGTCACCGGCTTTGGCTTCTTTGTTCGCCTGGTTGACCTGTTTATCGACGGGCTGGTGCATGTTTCCTCCCTCGATAACGACTACTACCGTTTCGACCAGGTCGGGCAGCGCCTGATCGGCGAATCCGGCGGCCAGACATATCGTCTGGGCGATCGGGTGGAAGTGAAGGTTGAAGCGGTCAATATGGACGAGCGTAAGATCGACTTCTCGCTGATCTCCAGCGAACGTGGTCCGCGCAACGTCGGTAAGACCGCCCGTGAGAAGGGCAAAAAGCCGACCGGTGGTAAAGCGCCGGGCAAACGTCGTCAGGTGGGCAAAAAGGTGAACTTCGAGCCGGACAGCGCTTTCACCAGGGGCAAGCCGAAAAAAGCAAAAGCGAAGAAGCCGTCGGACAAAACGCAAAAAATTGCCGCCGCCACCAAAGCGAAGCGAGCGGCAAAGAAAAAAGTCGCTGAGTAATCTCGATAACCCTCTTAATTTCTGGAGGGTTATTCTTTTTGGTTTTAAGCTATTCCATATCGCTATAGTTGTTTCCCTCTGCCCCCTGTTTTCCGCCTTAGCCGATTACCGGCAATCGATATTTTTATTTCTCATTAGGGGCGATTTCTCGCCTGTGTATAGTGAGTTCCCGTCTGAGATTATTTTGTTGCGTCATCTGACGCTTCTTATCGGCAAGGAGTTTGTATGCATCTGGCACGTTTTCCCCGTATTTCACTTGGCCATTTCCCTACCCCGCTGGAACCGCTGGAGAATTTATCCCGGCTGCTTGGTGGGCCGAAAATTTGGATCAAACGTGATGACGCTACCGGCCTTGCGAGCGGGGGAAATAAAACCCGTAAGCTGGAATTTTTACTCGCCGACGCGCTGGCGAAAAAAGCCGATGTGATTATTACCCAGGGCGCGACCCAGTCGAATCATGTTCGTCAGACCATTGCCGGGGCGGCAAAACTTGGCCTGCAGGCAAAGGCGCTGCTGGAAAAGCGCGTCACCGACTTCGGCGAGGATTATCAGCGCTCCGGCAACGTCCTGCTGGACCAGCTTCTGGGCGGCGAAATTGTCGCGCATCTTCCAGGTGGAACCGATATGCAACAGGCGATGGAGGAGTATGCCGCAGAGCTTCGCGAACAGGGGCGTAACCCGTACGTGATTCCCGGCGGCGGTTCAAACGCGATTGGCGCACTGGGCTATGTCGCCTGTGCCGAAGAGCTGCTGTATCAGTCCTTTCAGCTGCGTTTGCGCATTGATCATGTTGTCCATGCGACCGGCAGTACCGGCACCCAGGCCGGGCTGGTGGCCGGATTTAGCGCTACCAATAGCCAGGTACCGGTGCTGGGGATCAGCGTCCGTGCGCCAAAGGAAAAACAGGAAGAGAACGTCTGGCAGCTGGCCTCACGCACCCGTGAACTGCTGGGCGTTACGGGCGATCTGCCCCGTGAAACGGTGGTGGCGAACAGCGATCATGTCGGTGACGGCTACGGTTTGCCGACCGAAGGGATGCTGGAGGCGCTCCAGCTCTTCGCCCGCCATGAAGGCATTCTGCTCGATCCGGTGTATTCCGGAAAAGGTGCGGCCGGGCTTATCGATTTGATCCGCAAAGGCCATTTCCGCCGCGACGAAAATCTGGTCTTTATCCATACCGGCGGATCGGCCGGGCTGTTTGGCTATCGCCAGGTACTGGAGAGATGAGCCGGCCGTTTCTGCTGGGCGTGCTTGGCGGTATGGGGCCGCTGGCGACGCTCGACTTCCAGTATAAGCTGCTGGAGGCAACGCCCGCTGACGGTGACTGGCAGCAGATCCCGTCGGTGGTGTGGAACGTACCGCAGGTGGCAGACCGGCAGAAAGCCCTTGCCGGTCAGGGACCGTCGCCGCTACCACAGCTGCTGCACGGTATCGACAAGCTGAATCAAGCCGCAGCGAGCCATATTGTGATTGCCTGCAATACGTCGCATCACTGGTATGACGCGCTGAGTCGCGCCAGTGCGGCCCCGATACTGCATATCGTGGATGCCACTATTCAACGTCTGGCTGCCCGGGCACAGAAGCCGCAGCGGGTCGGCATTATCGCCACCAAAGGGACGCTGGATACCGGCTGGTTCCAGCGTGGCCTGGCAGCACAGGGCATCGACGCGCTGGAACCGACGCCAGAGGAGATGGCGGCGTGGTTTGTGTCGGGCTGTTATGCGGTGAAGGGCGGGCAGCTTCGTGAAGGTGGAGAAAAGCTGAGCCTGCTCGCCGACGCACTGCTGGCGCGCGGCGCTGACACGCTGGTACTGGCCTGTACTGAAGTCCCGGTTGCCTTGCGAGCCGTTGCTGCGACTTCGCTTGCGCAGTCTATCGACCCCGCGGAGGCGCTGGCGCAACGCTGTGCGGAAATATGGCTTCAGCGGCGCCATTCTTATCTGGCGTAAATACAAAGCAATAATTTGAATAAATAAAAACGCGTCCTGTCGATATAGTGGATGAGCGCTAATTACATCGTCATTTAAAGGTTAAATAATAATGAAAAAAAGTCTCTGCTTATTACTGGCAGCGGGTAGCTTATGGGCAAATTCCAGCTTCGCAGCCGCGCCAGATGAAGTTCGTGTCGCTTACAGCGGTGGTTCGCAGGTATTAATGCTGGCGAAAGCCGACGGCTCGCTGGATAAGGCGTTAAACAGCACGGTGCAGTGGGTACAGTTTGCCTCCGGTGCCGATGCATTAAGTTATTTTGCCAGCAATGCCATTGATATTGCGAATTTCGGCTCCAGTCCGGCCACCGCCGGTATAGTGCGGAAATTACCCGTGGAAATTATCGGTGTTTCCGGCGTGATTGCCAGCTATGAACGCTTAATTGGCAAAAACGGCATTCATACGATTAAGGATATCGAGGGTAAACGCGTGGCTTATCCGCCAAACTCCACCGCCCAGTATGCCCTGGAGGCGGCTATCAGCGTCAATAAACTCGACCGCAGCAAAATTACCCTGCTGCCGCTGCGTCCGGCAGAGATGGTTGCCGCATGGAAACGCGGGGATATCGATGCGGGTTACGTCTGGGCTCCGTTCGCCCAGGAGCTGGAGTCCTCCGGGGGCCACCAGGTATTTGCCACCAAAGACCTGCAGAAAGATGGCTACCTGATTTACAACAACTATGTGGTGCGCAAAGCCTTCGCCGAACAGTATCCGGAGGCGGTTACCGCTTTACTGCGCGTGCATCAGCAGAAAGTGGACGAATTCAAAAAGGACCCTGAGCGTGCTGCGGCCATCGTCGCCAAAGAGGTGGGCGCACCTGTGACCACCGCCGCGAATACGTTGGGTGGACTGGAGTACCCGACCCTCAGCGAGCAGGGCACCGCCGCGTGGCTGGGTGATGGTACGCAGACATCGGAAAGCGGTATCGGTAAGGCGCTGAGCAAAACCGCCTCCTTCCTGGCCGGTATCGGCGAGATCCGCAAGCGCGATATCCCGACCACCTGGGATAGCGCCATTAACTCCCGTTATATCCGCGATGCGGCGGCTGCAGAAAAATGAGATTGAGTCAGCATATCGCCATCAGCGTGCTGTCGGTGGCGATCTTTTTTGTCCTCTGGCAGGTCGCAGCCACCCGACAGTGGGTGGACCCGCTTCTGCTGCCGTCCCTGACGGATATTGGCCTGACCGCTGAAGAGCTGCTGGCGGACGGCTACCGGCAGGTTCCGCTCTGGCAGCACGTGGCGGTAAGCCTGGCCCGTGCGCTGGGGGCGTTTGCCGTCGCCATTATCATCGGTATTCCGCTGGGGCTGCTGATGGGGCTGTCGGATAGTTTGTCGGCGGTACTGAACCCTTTTGTGCAGTTTTTGCGCCCGCTGCCCAAAATCGCCCTGATCCCGCTGGCTGTGGTGTGGCTGGGGATTGGCGAAGCGTCGAAGTTCTTTCTGATTTTTATCGCCACCTTTCTGAGCGTGGTGGTGGGGGCTGCGGCGGCCGTAGAGCGGATTGGCCGGGCACGCATTCGCGTGGCGCAGACGCTGGGCGCGTCTAAGCAGCAAATCTTCCTGCGGGTAGTTCTGCCGGATGCCCTGCCGGATCTCTTTACCACAGTACGTCTGTCGATCGGCATTGGCTGGACGTCGCTTATCGCCGCCGAAATGGTGGCTGCCAGCTCGGGACTGGGCTGGATGGTGATTAACGCCAGTTCTTACCTGCGCACCGATATCGTCATGCTCGGTATTCTGCTGCTGGGCGGGATTGGCTACTTACTGGATTTACTGCTGCTGGGGCTACAGCGACTGACGGTGCCCTGGGCGGGGAAAGAGTGATGACTGCACAGATTGCACTGGAAAAGGTCTCCCTGACCTTTGCGGCAAAGCCGCGGCCCTTCACCGTGCTGGAGGATATCTCCCTGGCGCTGACGCCAGGCGAGTTTGTCGTGCTGCTGGGTCCGTCCGGCTGCGGTAAGTCAACCATCCTCAACCTGGTGGCCGGTTTTACAAAGCCGGACAGCGGCCAGGTGCTGGCTGCCGGTAAAGCGGTCCGCCAGCCAGGGCCGTCGCGGGGCATGATCTTCCAGCAGCCAAACCTGTTTCCGTGGCTGTCGGTGCTGGATAACGTCACCTTCGGCCCGCGTCTCGGTAAACATCACAGGGGCGAGGTGAATGCGCAGGCGCTGGACTGGCTGGCGCGGGTTGGCCTGAAAGGCTTTGAGCATCACGCACCCTGGCAGCTCTCCGGCGGTATGAAACAGCGCGTGGCGCTGGCTCGCGCCTGGCTACCTGGCCCGGACGTGCTGCTGCTGGATGAACCCTTCGGGGCACTGGATGCCCAGACTCGCCTGATGATGCAGGAGCTGCTGCGCGAGGCCTGGCGTGAAACCGGCACCACGCTGTTGTTTGTCACCCACGATGTGGAGGAGGCGCTGTTTCTCGCCGATCGCATTCTGATTATGTCCGCGCGTCCGGGAAAAATTGTCGAGGAGATTGTGCTGCCGTTTGGCCGTGACAGGGATATCGAAAATCTTGCCGGGCATCCACAGTACGGCGAGATCAAACAGCATGTATTGCACCGCGTACGGCTGGAGGCAAAGCGGCATCTGAGCTAGTCCCGCACGCAGGGTGTCGGGACATTTATCACTGTCATAACCAAAGGTGGAAGCAATGAGCATTAGCGAATTAGAAAGCCGTCTGGAACAGAGTATTGACCAACACCGCGATGACTATATTGCGATAGCCAAAGATATACATGCGCACCCGGAAACCGGGAATAACGAGTATTACGCTAGCGGCCTGCTGACCGCGCTGCTGCAAAAGCACGGCTTTACGGTCACGTCTAATGTGGCCGGGCACGAGACCGCCTTCTATGCGGTTAAAGAGAGTGGCAGACTGGGGCCGACCATTGCCTTTCTGGCCGAGTACGATGCGCTGATCGATATCGGCCACGCCTGCGGGCATAACATTATCGGCGTGACCAGCATTGCGGCGGCGGTTGCTCTGAGCGAGACACTCGATAAAACCGGTGGCAAGGTTGTGGTGCTGGGTACACCAGCGGAAGAGGGCGGACTGCGAGGCAAAGGCGGACCAAACGGTAACGTGAAGGCGCGCTTCGTCGAACATGGCTATCTGGAGGATGTTGACGCTGCGCTGATGGTGCATCCGGCAGGGAAAACCCGTCTTTCCGGCCCGTCGCTGGCGAATAACCATCTCTATTTCCACTTCTACGGCAAGCCGTCCCACGCGGGCAGCTCGCCACATAAAGGCGTTAACGCGCTGGATGCGCTGGTGCTGCTCTATAACGGTATCAGCGTGCTGCGCCAGCAACTGCCGGATGGAATTCGCGTTCACGGCATTATCACTAACGGCGGCCAGGCCCCAAACGTCATCCCCGAATATGCTTCGGCGCACTACTACATTCGCGCCCATACCCGCGAACAGGTGATCGCTCTTGAGCCGCGTCTGCGTGCTATCGCCGATGGTGTGGCGCTGGCAACCGGGACCACGGTGAAAATCGAACATCAGGTGGGGCCGCGCGATTTCAATATAAACCACACCCTGAACAGCGTGCTGCTGGAGGAGTTCACCGCGGCGGGTGAACAGGTCGAGCTGCGGGAAAAAGAGGGGCTGGGGTCGACGGATGCCGGAGATATCAGCCACGCGGTGCCGACGGCGCATCCTTATATCAAGATTGGTTCGGACGACCTGATTGGCCATACGGTACCATTCCGTGAAGCCGCGAATTCACCGGAGGGCTACGCGGCGCTGGTGACCGGCGCGCGCGTGCTGGCGCGTACCGGACTGCGTCTGCTTACCGATGCGGCATTGCTGCAGAAAACCAAAGATGAGTTTGCCGGCCGTCAGACGGCCACGCAGGCGGCATAACCCTAACCGGAGCATAATAATGAAAGCCATCTTTTCTGCCGCCGCACTCTTGCTGGCGGCTGTTTTACCCTGGGAAAACGCACAGGCGCAGACGGTCAACCGCGATGCGACGTTGAATATTGCCTACGGCAACCGCCCGGGCACGCTCGACCCCTATCTGACGACCAATAACGCCACCTCGGATGTGGATCGCCATATTTTCGAGACCCTGTTTACCATCAATGCAAAGTTCGAACCGGTGCCGGAGCTGGTAGAGAGTTTTACCCTCAGTGAGGATCGTAAAACCTATACTTTTGTGCTGCGCGACGGTATTCACTTCCATGACGGCCAGCTGCTTACCGCCGATGATGTGGTCGCGTCCATGAACCGCTGGCTGGCGGTTTCAACCCAGGGCAAGGCCAACCTTCCTGGCGTGCAGTTCAGTAAGGTGGATGCGCGTACCGTCAGCCTGACGCTGCCTGCGCCGTCGTTAATCACCCTTAACGTGCTGGCGGATGTGAAAAACATCGCTGCGATTATGCCTGAGCGCATTATTGATGAGGCCAACAGTAGCAAGAAACCGGTGACGGAGCTGATCGGCACCGGTCCGTATAAGCTGGCCGAGTTTAAAGCCGGTGATTATCTGCATCTGACCCGCTATGACCAGTATGTCTCGCGTAGCGAACCGGCCAGCGGCCTGTCAGGGCAGAAAAAAGCTGACGTCAAAGATATCTGGTTCCGCTATATCACCGATGAGTCGACCCGTCTGGCGGGCGCGATGACCGGCGAATATGACCTGGTCTTCCAACTGCCTAAGGACAATATAGAGAAACTGAGTCACACACCGGATCTCTCCCTGTTCCAGCCCCAGAGCGGCGGCTCGTTAATCACCTATCTGTTTAATAAGCAGCAGGGGCCGTTTGCCAACGTGAAGCTGCGGCAGGCGTTTAACCTGGCGCTGGATGTCCATCAGACGCTGCTGGCGGGCTACAGCGATCCGCGCTTCTTTAAAGAGGGCCCGTCCCTGGGTTTCCCGGATCAGGTCGACTGGTATAGCGAAGCCGGTAAGCCGTTCTGGAACCAGCATAAGCTGGATGAGGCTCGGGAACTGGTGAAGGCGTCAGGCTATAAGGGCGAGGAAGTGGTGATTATCGCCACCAAAGAGTACGCCGAGCTGTATAACCTGGCGATTGTTGCCCAGCAGGTGTTGAAGCAGATCGGCGTTAAGTCGCGGCTCGATGTCTACGACTGGCCGACGGTGCTCCAGCGTCGTCAGGATCCGAAAAACTTTGACCTCTGCGCGCTGGAATTCTCCATGCGCCAGGTCCTGCATCAGTATCCGTTCCTCGATTCTCGCGCCAAATTCCCCGGTCTTAGCAACAGCCCGGAAATCGACGCGACTCTGGACAGTATTAAGCAGGCGCCATCTCTGCAGGAAACCAGAGGGCTGGTGGACAAGCTTAACGTCCTGACCTGGCAGTATCTGCCGGCGATCGTGCTGGGCCGTACCACACCGGATGCGGTGGCGGTGAAAAACAACGTGAAGGGATTTCAGGATCTGATTGGGCCGGTGCTGTGGAATGTCAGCGTTAGCCAGCCCTGACCGGAGTAAGCGATGAGACGGTTTCTGTTCCACCGCCTGCTGGCGCTGCTGCCGGTGCTGCTCGTGGTATCGGTTGTGGTGTTCTGCCTGGTGCATCTGGCTCCGGGCGATCCGGTGCTGGTGATCCTCGGCAACGACGCCAGTCCGGCAGATGTGGCCGCCCTGCGCCAGCAGATGGGGCTGGACAGGCCGTTTCTCGTGCAGTTTCTGCACTGGTTCGGCGCGGTGCTCTCCGGCGATCTGGGCGATTCCCTGTTTCTGAATGACAGCGTGATGAGCCTGTTTCTCCAGCATCTGACGCCAACTCTGGCGCTGGCGTTCTACGCTCAGCTGATTGCACTGGTGCTGGGGCTGGCGGGCGGAGTGCTTAGTGCCTGGCAGCATGGGCGGCTAACCGATAGGGCGATCCGCGTGCTGGCGACGATGGGCATGTCGGTGCCGGGATTCCTTCTGGGGCTATTTTTAATCTTTTTCTTTGCGGTCCAGCTGCGCTGGTTTCCGGTGGTGGGCTATCGCTCAACCAACGCAGACTGGCTGATGAACCTCTGGTATCTGACCTTACCGGCCATCGCGCTGGCGTTTCGTATTGCCGCGCTGATTGCCCGTATGACCCGGGCGGTGATGCTGGACGTGATGCAGGAAGGTTTTATCAATACGGCACGTGCCAAAGGTGTACCGGAGCGCTGGGTGCTGCTTAACCACACGCTAAAAAATGCGCTGATCCCGATCCTGACCATCTGCGGCGAGTCCTTCGCCTCGCTGGTGACCGGGACCATTGTGATCGAGAGCGTATTCGGTATTCCTGGCGTGGGATCGCTGATCGTCGACTCCATCGAACGTCGTGATGTCACGGTGATCCAGGGTGTGGTACTGCTGATCACCGTCTGTTACGTGCTGATCAATCTGGTGGTGGATCTGCTGAGCTATCTGGCCGATCCCCGGCTCTCCGTTGAGGGGGCGGAAAACCCATGAGAATGAAAAACTCCGGCTTACTTATCTGGCCCGGCGTGCTGGCGGCGATCGTGGTGCTGTCCTTTTTTGCCAGCGCCTTTAGCCTCTTCGATCCCTACAGTATCGATCCGCTCAGTCGCCTGAAACCACCGTCCACAACCCACTGGTTTGGTACCGATAATTTTGGCCGCGATCTGTTTGTACGTGTGGCGCTGGCGGTCAGGGTCTCTCTGTCGGTCGGTGCTGCTGTGGCAGTGATTTCCGGCGTGGTCGGTCTGGCAACGGGCCTGTTCTGCGCCTGGTATCGTCCGCTGGACAGGATACTGATGCGCGTCTGCGACGGACTTTTTGCCTTTCCCTCGCTGCTGCTGGCGATTGCAATTGTTGGCGTGCTGGGGCCGAAAATTACCAATGTGGTACTCGCGCTGTCGCTGGTTTACGTGCCGTCTATTGCCAGGGTTATTCGCGGCGCGGCGATGGTCATTAAGGAGAAAAATTTTATCGAGGCGCTGCGGGCGCAGGGTGCGTCATCGTCGCGCATTATCTGGCTGCACCTGCTACCCAATGTTATCTCGCCCTTTATTGTCCAGGTGAGCTGGGTGTTCTCGGTAGCCATTCTGACCGAGGCAGCGCTCAGCTTTCTCGGCTCTGGCGTACCGCCGCCGATGCCAAGCCTCGGCAATCTTCTGCTGGAAGGCAAAGCGGTGATCTTCACCGCCTGGTGGATGACCTTTTTCCCGGGGGTTGCCATCGTCTTGCTGATCCTGGCGCTCAATATTGTCGGCGACGATCTGCGCGATAATGCCGATCCCGGCCTGAAACCGCTGCCGCGACGGGTTCTGCGGCTGCTGAAAAGAGGAGAGCATCATGGCTGAAGCGGTCCTGCGCGTTGACGACCTGCAGGTCAATTTTGCGACCCGTAACGGCGTGGTTGCACCGGTACGCAGCGTCTCATTTCAGGTGAGTGCCGGAGAAACGCTGGGCATTATTGGCGAATCCGGTTGTGGTAAGAGCGTCACCGCCCAGGCGGTGATGGGGCTGCTGCCGTCGCGCAGCAGCCGGGTGGACGGGACTATCCATCTCGCCGGAAAGGCCCTGCACAATCTTTCCCACCGCGCCCGTCGGCAGGTGGGCGGCCGGGAGATGGCGATGATCTTTCAGGATCCACTCTCCAACCTCAATCCGGTGATGACTATCAGCCAGCAGATCGATGAATGTCTGCGCTTGCATACGGGGCTGGATCGGCGTCAGCGTCCGGTGCGGATCCGCCATCTGCTGGAGCTGGTCGGTATTGCCGATCCCGAACGCTGCGCGGCGTCATGGCCGCATGAACTCTCGGGCGGGATGCGCCAGCGAGTGATGATCGCGATGGCGATCGCCGTATCACCGTCGCTGCTGATCGCCGATGAGCCGACCACCGCGCTGGATGCGACCGTTCAGGCGCAGATCCTCGATCTGCTGGAGGCCGTTCAGCGACAGAGTGGAATGGGGATGATGTTTATCACCCACGATCTCAGCGTGGTTGCGCGACTGTGCCAGCGTGTGGTGGTGCTCTATGCCGGGCAGGTGGTGGAAGAAACCGATGTTCATACGCTGTTTGCCAGGCCGCGCCACCCTTATACCCGGGCGCTGATGGCGGCGCGTCCGTCGGCGGATCGTGCGCCGAAAACGCCGCTACAGGAGATACCTGGTCGGGTTCCGGCGCTGGATGCGCTGCCGTCATGCTGCGCCTTTACCGATCGCTGCCCGCTGGCCCAGCCGCGCTGTCGCGGGCAGATGCCGCTGCTTCGGCCTGTGGGCACACCTTCTCACCAGGTCCGCTGCTGGCGGGCCGAGGAAAACGGAGCGCTGACGCTATGACAACGCCGCTACTGACCGTGAATCATCTGTCGAAAACCTTTCAGCGCCGCGGCCAGAACGTGCAGGCGGTGGACGACGTCAGCCTGACGATACAGCCCGGAGAGACCTGGGCGCTGGTGGGCGAATCGGGCAGCGGCAAAAGCACCACCGGGCGGCTGATCCTCGGCCTGACGCCGGCCAGCGGCGGGGAAGTACTGTTTGAAGGTCGTTCTCTGTTGAAACAGAGCGCCGCCGAATGGCGTAGCGTGCGTAAAAATATGCAGATGATTTTCCAGGATCCGCTCTCCTCCCTCGACCCCAAACGCAGCATCGGCTACAGCCTGGAGGAGCCGTTACTTATCCACGGTATGGGCAACCGGCGTCAGGCGGTGGCGGAAATGCTCAGTCACGTTGGCTTGCGTGCGGAGGATGCCGGACGCTATCCACATGAGTTCTCTGGCGGTCAGCGGCAGCGGATTGGTATTGCGAGGGCGCTGATCCTCAAACCCAGGCTGATTATCTGTGACGAGCCGGTCTCGGCGCTGGATGTTTCTATCCAGTCGCAGATCCTTAATCTGCTGATGTCGTTGCAGCGGGAGTACGGCCTGGCGTATCTGTTTATCTCCCACGATCTGAACGTGGTGCGCCATATTGCCGATCGCGTCGGCGTGATGTCACGCGGCCGGATAGTGGAACAGGGCTGTACTGAGACGATTTTTACCCGGCCGCAGCACGACTATACTCGCTATCTGCTGAACGCGATTTTACCGGCCCACCCAGCGATGCCGGACGGACTTCGCACCGTGGTGAACGGTTAAGCTCGATCCGGGGCGCGTGTTGGTTATAATGAGCGCTGGTGATGATAATCACGGCCTGTTTAACCCGGCGCAAGCCGCCCCAAATGAGTACCCTCAATGAGTGAAATGATTTACGGCATCCACGCGGTGCAGGCACTGCTGGATCGCGCCCCGGAGCGTTTTCAGGAAATTTTTATTCTGAAAGGCCGCGAGGATAAACGCCTTATGCCGCTGATTCATGCGCTGGAAGCCCAGGGCGTGGTGATCCAGGTGGCGAATCGCCACTATCTGGACGAGAAAAGCGAAGGCGCGGTGCACCAGGGGATCATTGCACGCGTGAAACCGGGGCGTCAGTACCAGGAGAACGATATTCCGGATCTGCTGGCAAGCCTTGAGCAGCCGTTCCTGCTGATCCTCGACGGCGTGACCGATCCGCACAACCTCGGTGCCTGTCTGCGCAGCGCCGATGCGGCGGGCGTTCATGCGGTGATCGTACCGAAAGATAAATCCGCCCAGCTGAATGCGACGGCCAAAAAAGTGGCCTGCGGCGCGGCGGAAAACGTGCCGCTGATCCGCGTGACCAACCTGGCCCGCACGATGCGTCTGCTGCAGGAAGAGAACGTCTGGATCGTCGGCACCGCCGGTGAAGCGGACCATACTCTGTTCCAGAGCAAATTGACCGGCCGTATGGCGCTGGTGATGGGCGCAGAAGGCGAAGGTATGCGTCGCCTGACCCGCGAACACTGCGATGAGCTGATCAGCATCCCGATGACGGGCAGCGTCTCCTCCCTGAACGTCTCGGTGGCGACCGGTATCTGCCTGTTTGAAGCGGTGCGTCAGCGCGGTTAATCCTCACCTTTGCGTTTTTAAAGCCATCCTTCGGGATGGCTTTTTTGTGACCTTTTCCCCGGCGTGTTCACGACCGTCTGTCCATACTTACCGGCAGACCAGCACTGGAGGAGGGGGACAATGCAATGGCAAACCCATACGGTGTTTAATCAGCCGTTACCTTTACATAACAGCAATCTGTTTCTGTCCGATCGCACGCTACATGATGCGGTCGTTTGTGACGGGGGGGGGGCGGTTAGCGATAATTCCATGCGCGTAACTGCTTAGAGGTGTTTGTAAAGCTGCCTGATTCAGCTTTTTTTTCGGCAAGCCGATATTTTCTCTATAACTTCATAAATTTCATATAAGAGAATGAGAATGACATCCATCAATCCGATAGCTTTTACATTGAATGTAGCAGAAGGCGAAATTACTTCTCAGATCAATCATGTCAGTCGCAATATTGATAAATTGATGACCCAGTTGATTAGCGTAAGAGCGGGGACTGATAGCGATGGCAGTAAGCAGGAGCAGCAAAAAATTGAGTCGCAGATCAGGCAGCTTCAGACTCAGAAAATTCAGCTGGAACACAGGAAAACTGATGCAGGAACCCGGCAAAAACAGCAGGAAAGTCGTGAGGTAAGCGATTCTGAAAGCAAAAGCGTTGAAGCATCCGGGCGGAAAAAGGGATTATACGTTTAGCCTCATCTCCCTGACTCCCGGGGCGCTTCGCATCCCGGGCAAGTTTGGCTAGCGGTTGAGGCGGAACAGGCTGACCAGTTCCGTCAGATGGGTCCCTTTTTCGCGCAGCGAGCGGGCGGTCTCTTCGCTGCGTGAAACGCGTCCGGCGTTGATATTGGTGGCTTCACCAATATGGGTCATCGCCAGACTGACCTGATTAATCCCCGCCGACTGCTCGTGAGAAGCATGGTTAATCTCGGTCACCAGCTGGTTGATATGCGTGATATGGCCGATGATATCGTCCATAACAAGCCCTGTGTCCTGTGACAGAGAGTGGCCCTCTTTCACTTTCCGTAGGGTATCGCTAATCAGTTGCTCTATCTCTTTCACCGCGTTGGCGCTACGGGCGGCCAGAGCGCGCACTTCCTGGGCGACGACGGCAAAGCCTTTACCGTGCTCACCGGCACGGGCGGCTTCAACGGCGGCGTTGAGCGCCAGAATATTGGTCTGGAACGCAATAGACTCGATCACATGGGTAATATCGGCGATACGCTGAGATGCGTCACGAATATCGTTCATGGTTTCTGCCGCGTGAGAGACCGTTTCGCCGCCTCTCTGCACCGCCTGAGAGGTTTCGCTGACCAGCTGTTGGGTCTGCTCCATATTCTCCGCCGTCTGCTGAACGGTGGCGGTAAGCTGCTCCATGCTGGCGGAGGTTTCTTCTACGCTGCTGGCCTGCTTGTTAACCTGTTCGCTGATCTCACCGCTGTCGGCTGCCAGCGCATTGGCGCTGAGATGGATCGCGATGGTTTTGCCCGTCGCGTCTTTTACCGGCTGATACTGGGTGATATAGCGCTTGCCGAACAGCAGGGCGAGGCCGCGATAGACTTCACCGCGCGATACCGGCTCCCAGGCCGGGCTGGCTTTGTCCAGCGTTGTGCCGATGGCCCGATCGCCATTTTCCTTGCGCAGCGATGTCGCGACGCGCACGAAATCATCTCCGCTGCGCACAAACAGCGTCGAGATAGCCCCCGTACGCTGCAGGAAGTCATCAGAGAAGCTGTTATTTTCGTGGAGTTCAGTCTCGCCGCCTTTCAGCAATGGAACGCTGAGGCCGCTGATAGTGCGGCTCCGGGAGGCATCAATGCCTACCGGCTGCGGTAAGAAGCTGTTGTACAGACGGGTGAAACTCTCAACCTCTTCGGTGAGACTGGTATTGAACATCTGTACCATATCAACGATGGCTGAAGATTGGTTCTGCAGTTCTTCCACCGCTAATTTTTCAAGCTGCTGGCTGGCTTTCTGGCTAAGCAGTAACGTGAAGAGCAGGAAAAGGACGGCGACGCTAAAACCGGTGATTAGCGATAGCCTGATGCCAAGCCCGGTACGACGAAATAAGGCAATCATGATATATCCGTTGACAATGGGTATGGCTCTTCAACGGCAATATCTGCGCAACATTTAGTTTGTAAGTGTAACAAAACATTGCATCAAATAAACTTTACAGTAACATGCTATTAATGGCACTGAAACAACCAAAAATGATAGTGAGGTAATTTAGTGGGGTAAGTGTGATGTGTGCGGTGTCTGAATCTGGATATCTCCTGAACGGGACAACCACTCACCGACATCTCATGGCCGGTGAGTATTGTTACCCCTGTGCGCTATCGGGACAGCACATCCTTTATCCTGGCTATATTATCGTCGGTTAAATCTTCATATAACCAGACAAACAGCCCACCCAGCTGGAGCTGGCTGACCTGTTCCAGAAAATAATCAAGATTCCAGTCAGTTAGCCCTCTGGTAGTTAAGGCAAGAACGATCTTGTCCGGGTCCATTCCATGGTCGATGCTTCTTTTAAGCGCAGAGGAAACATTATTGGTAATGTCCTGATCGCTCCACATCTTACTGGCATAACAGTAGTGAATTAATCGATCGCACTGGCCGCTACTGACGATCTGTTGTACTTTCTCATTGAGCCTGGCGCCGGGCTCACTGTCAGGGCTGTTATACGTTGAGCCAGAAATAAAACCAAAGCTTGTCTGTTTAGAATACGCCTTAAGCTGTTTCATCGTTTCGATGACCAGCGGAATGTTCATGTTGCATTCATCATCAAAATCAACGCCATCCCAGCCGTTATTAACCGTTGCATCAATAATTCTGGAAACGTCTGATGCATTTTGCGGATACGCTGCAGGAGAGCATCCACCACCACCGTAAGTCCAGAGTGTCTTACCGTCAAAAACGGAGCTGTTATCAGGCTTATTTACTTTTTCCGGACTCCAGCCTGGATTTACGGCACTACCCGTCGTCAATCCTGACAGATTGGTGACCATTCCATAGTTAATGATATCAAAGTATTCTAGTGGTTTTTTGGACAGAGACATGCTCCATCCACCAAATAGTTTACTCATCATCATACTCCTTGTCGTTATGTTAAAACTTGTGCGTTAAACGTATCTGTTTTTCCTGGAAACAATGTTACATCAATCAATTAGTTGGTCGTTCCTTGTGAAATAATTTCTTTATGCTTCCGCCTGAGAATAATAACGAGATGCAGATAAAAATATTATTTAATACTGTTGACCAGTCGGCATGGGCATATTCACCAGTCAATACTCTTATAACTATGGTGCCATTGGTAACGATCATTGCGTAGGAGAATACCGAGTAGCCGAAATTATACGGCATGTCAAATTTTTGGCGTCGGAATAATATCAGACGAATAACGATGACAGAGCAAACAACGGCATTAATTTCCAATAGTAATGAATTCCAGTTCATTTATTTTTCTCCACTATCTTTTCTACGATCGTTGAGCTGTTTTTACTGAAAAATAAAAGCACTCTGACGATGCCCGCAGAGGAAAATAACGCAGAAACGGACTGCGGCAAGGTAACGTTATGCGGAAGCATTGGTCCTACCATCTCAGAAATAAAATCAGAACTAATGACTCCGCCAAAAAAAGAAACGATGCCAAGAATCATACGATAAAGTTTACTGTAATCATCAGAAGACAGAACAAAAATCACAGCGCCGGAAAAGGCACCGATAAGCGTGCTGGCATCCAGATGATTAAGTGAGTTGAATAACATACATAACCCCCCTCATTCGCACTAGAGAAATCAGTGGTTTTTTCATAAACATTCCTTATTAATACATCACCAACTAATTCATTCAAAAAATAAATTTAGCATTGCTGATATGTTTTCCTTTCTCCCGGGCATCTTTATTGGATGTGCGGGTGTAATACATTCCTTTTATTGTGCGGCATGTGTGTTTGTTATAGAAGCATATGGCTATTGATGTAGCCAGTAATATCTTTATAAAGAATATGTGTATGTTATATATATTTAATGATTTTTTGATTTTACCATGGTGTCGGCCGGTATTCCCGGACGACGACGTCATGACCTGTTATTCCAAAAGAGAAAACGGGTGATGTTGCTCTCAGGCATAGAGGATGGCCTTTACACGCCAGTTATCGGATCGCGGCTCTTCATACATCTGGACGATGCGGTACCAGCTTGCCCCTTGCTCATCGGCCTTCAGGGCAATAACGCGCTCTGCATCTTGCGCGGAGCCGGGCACATTACTGACGGAAATCAGGCCAATTTCATTCAGTCCCGTCACGCGGTCAGCACAGGCAAACTCTGCCGACTGCGCGGTAGTGCTCACGAGACCGGCGGAAAGCAGTAGTGAGGTTAAGGCAAGAGATCGTCTCATCGTCAGCTCCATTTACGTAGCCCTGATTCGCTACAGGGCATTCCATCGCGGTATAAACTTCGCTGCTTCCGGCAACAGGGTTTATTTTGTACAGGCGAACATAAAGGAGCGCAAAGCAGTGTAAATTCTGGTTATCACCGCCGGTACAGAATGGCCTGCGAATACCACTGTCCGGTCAGGATGGTTTCATCAATCATCAGAATCACGTAATAATCTGCTTTGGCGGCGATGGCTTTCGCACGAATTTGCGCTTCGGCATTCGACGGTGCTCCGATCGTCTGCACGCTGACGATACCTATCCGCGTAAGTCCATCAGTCTGATTACGACGGATCTCCTGTGGCGTATCCTTTACCGGCGGAGGCGACGTGGGCGTTCCCTGAAGTACGCTACAGCCACTTAACAACCATACCCACAATAAAGGTGCAAGCCGACGCATCACCATAGTTCGTTTCCTGCTCGTTAATGAGTGTAGTAAGGCGGGAAACTTCCCTTAAGGGGAATGTTCCCGAAGTGTTAGCTATAACGCTATTTACGACTAAAAATAAGCGGAAAGCGTAATCCACTTCTCAAGATGATGACCAGAATACATCGATTGTGCTGATATGTATCTTACGCCATGGTCGTGTGGAGCAAACAAGGAGAAAACGATGATCGCGTTGCAATCTCTGAACCTGGCCGGGCTGCCCGTCCTGCACGCTTTTCCTGAGGGGAAAAGCGAAACGCCGCTGCCCTGCGTGGTGTTTTATCACGGTTTTACCTCCTCAGGGCTGGTCTACAGCTATTTTGCCGTTGCGCTGGCCCAGTCCGGGTTCCGCGTGATAATGCCGGATGCGCCCGACCACGGGGCACGTTTCTCCGGCGATGCGCAGAGCAGGCTTCAGCGCTTCTGGCATATTCTGCAGCAAAGCCAGGATGAGTTTGCCTCTCTGCGTGATGCGCTCATGATGCAAGGCTGGGTAGCCGAAGGTCGACTGGCGGTGGCGGGAGCATCAATGGGGGGAATGACGGCGCTGGGAATTCTGGCTCGCCATCCTGAAGTACGCTGCGTTGCCAGCCTGATGGGCTCGGGCTATTTCAGCAGCCTCTCCCACAGGCTATTTCCGCCGTCGGTGGGGGAGCACAAGGCGATGCAGGCGCTGCTGGCCGACGTTGAGCCTTCCCGCCAGCTGACGCGGCTGGCGGACAGACCGTTGCTGCTGTGGCACGGTGAGGAGGATGATGTGGTGCCCGCGGCGGAAAGCTTCCGCCTGCAGCAGGCATTACGGCAGGCGGGGCTGGACGCGAATCTGACCTGTGAATGGCAGGCCGGTGTGCGCCACCGTATTACGCCGGAGGCGTTAAGCTGTGCGGTGAATTTTCTGCGTCAGCATCTCTGAACGCGCGCGTCAGTCGCGTGCGGGCAGGGACGGCAGGCGGAACGCGCAGGATGCCGGTGCGCTGCGGGATTTGTCGCCGTCCGTATTATGGTTGATATAGTTGACGCTCAGGCTCTGTACGTCGTCCATATTCTTGCTCTGCGGCGTCGGGCTGGCCATCGCGCTTGTGCTTAATGCCAGGGCTGCCAGCAGGGTCATGGCGATCGTTTTCATGATGATGTCCAGGATAATAAAGAAGTCTCTTTATTGTAGTGACTTCCGTCGATGGGTATCGCGACCCTTTCTGATGGAGTTATTCAAAAAAATGCGCCTGAGGTCCGTTCGTTGCAAAACCTTTCTCTAGGAGAGTCATAATGAGTCCCAAAACGTCGGCGATACCTGCCGGTTATTCTGATATTCCAGCCGGTCATGTTGCGTCGGTTGTTACCTGTCTGGAGATGCGTCAGAAGCCTGATATCGCCCCCCGTGCATTGCCGGAGGGTTTTACGCTTGAACGCTATACCGGCAGCGGTCTCGAGCAGTACAGGGCGTTGTTTCGCAAGGTGGGCGCGGACTGGCTGTGGTTCTCACGTCTGTTAATGTCGGATGAAAAGCTCACTGCGGTTCTGAGTAAAGCCTCGCTGGAAATCTACGTTATCCGTCATAAAGGTAACGATATCGGGCTGATGGAGCTTGATTTCGGCGTGCCGGGTGAGGCCGAGCTGGTTTATCTGGGGCTGGTCGCGGGCACAACGGGGCAGGGCATCGGCCGGGCGGTCATGAATGCCGCTACCGAACTGGCCTGGTCAAAACCTATCGGTCGCTTCTGGGTGCATACCTGCTCCTTCGATCACCCTTCTGCCCTGAGCTTTTACTGCCGCTCAGGCTTCGTGCCCTATACGCTGCAGGTCGAGGTGCAGCCTGACCCGCGTCTGAGCGGGGCGTTGCCCCTGACGGCAGCGCCGCAGGTGCCGATTATCCGGCCCTGATAATATTTGAACGATCGCCTTGTCTTTATCCGGGGCCGCAAGTAGAATGACGCGTCAATTTTTCGACCGCACATTAACTCACGTTCCTTGCCTCCCCGGGCCCGCGGTTGACCCAGACAGGAGGCTGAATAATCCGTAAGGAGCAATTCGATGCGTCATTACGAAATCGTTTTTATGGTCCATCCTGACCAGAGCGAACAGGTTCCGGGCATGATCGAGCGCTACTCTGCAACTATCACTGGTGCAGAAGGCAAGATCCACCGTCTGGAAGACTGGGGCCGCCGTCAGCTGGCTTACCCGATCAACAAACTGCACAAAGCGCACTACGTTCTGCTGAACGTTGAAGCGCCGCAGGAAGCGATCGATGAGCTGGAAACAAACTTCCGCTTCAACGACGCCGTTATCCGTAGCATGGTAATGCGTACTAAACACGCGGTTACTGAAGCATCTCCGATGGTTAAAGCGAAAGACGAGCGTCGTGAGCGTCGCGATGATTTCGCTAACGAAACCGCAGATGATGCTGATGCTGGGGATTCTGAAGAGTAATCCCTGATGACCAATCGTCTGGTGTTGTCCGGTACCGTGTGCAGGACGCCACTTCGCAAGGTCAGTCCATCAGGAATTCCTCACTGCCAGTTCGTGCTTGAGCACCGTTCAGTGCAGGAGGAAGCCGGTTTTCACCGGCAGGCGTGGTGTCAGATGCCGGTTATTATTAGCGGGCAAGAGAACCAGGCCATTACTCACAGTATAACGGTCGGCTGTGCAGTGACCGTTCAGGGGTTCATCAGTTGTCACAAGGCAAAGAACGGCCTGAGCAAAATGGTTCTGCATGCCGAGCAGATTGAATTGATAGATTCTGGAGACTAGCCATATGGCACGTTATTTCCGTCGTCGCAAGTTCTGCCGTTTCACCGCGGAAGGCGTTGTTGAGATCGATTACAAAGACATCGCTACGCTGAAAAACTACATTACCGAAAGCGGTAAAATTGTCCCGAGCCGTATCACCGGTACTCGTGCAAAATACCAGCGTCAGCTGGCTCGCTGCATCAAGCGCGCTCGCTACCTGTCCCTGCTGCCATATACCGATCGTCATCAGTAATCGGCCGCCGTCTATTAACGACTCTAAGAGGATAAGGTAATGCAAGTTATTCTGCTTGATAAAGTAGCAAACCTGGGTAGCCTGGGTGATCAGGTTAACGTTAAAGCGGGCTACGCTCGTAACTTCCTGGTACCGCAGGGTAAAGCCGTTCCGGCTACCAAGAAAAACGTTGAGTTTTTCGAAGCACGTCGCGCTGAACTGGAAGCCAAACTGGCTGACGTTCTGGCGGCTGCTAACGCTCGCGCTGAGAAAATCAATGCACTGGGCAACGTTACCATCGCGTCTAAATCTGGCGATGAAGGTAAACTGTTCGGTTCCATCGGTACTCGCGACATCGCTGATGCAGTTACTGCAGCTGGCGTTGACGTGTCTAAGAGCGAAGTTCGTCTGCCAAACGGCGTTCTGCGTATCACCGGTGAGCACGAAGTGGGCTTCCAGGTTCACAGCGAAGTCTTCGCTAAACTGGTTGTAAACGTTGTTGCTGAGTAAGTAATTACTCAACGCGCGTGCTAAAACGCCGGCCTTGTGCCGGCGTTTTTGCTCTTCTGGCGGTTAAGCGTGACCAGTTAGGCGATTTCCACCCTGAGGGTGGCTTTTCCCGGTTCGTTCCCGGATAATAAAATGAAACGCCATTTTATCTTTTGGGACTGGAATGGACACTGCTCATCCGGCGTCGGTTTTCGTACGCAAAAACGTCGCCTTCGCCTGCGCAACCCTCTGTTGCCTGCTGTGGGGAAGCTCTTACCACGCCATCAAAAACGGCTATGAAATCTTTTAAATCGCGGGCTATCGCTTCCTGTTTGCTGGCTTGCTGCTGCTGGCGTTTGCGCTGCTCCAGGGTCGGCCGATCGCGCACCTGAGCCGCGTCAGTGCGGTCAGCTGGCGGTGCTGGGTGTGGCCCTGACTTCGGCACAGTACACCTTCTTCTATATTGGTCTGGCGTTCACCACCGGCGTGAAAGGGTCGATTATGAATGCCACCGGCACCTTCTTTAGCGTGCTGCTGGCCCACTTTATCTACCAGAAGCCAGGCTGAGCTTTAATAAATCCCTCGGCTGTATTCTCGGCTTTGCCGGGGTGATGCTGGTGAACCTCAACTCTTCCCTGCTCGATTTTAGCTTTATCTGGCTGGGGGACGGTTTTATCGTGCTGGCGGCATTTATTCTGTCGGCGGCGTCCCTGTACGGGAAATGTATTTCCCAGACGGTCGACCCGACGGTGATGACCGGCTGGCAGCTGGCATTCGGCGGTCTGGTGCTGGTGGCGGGCGGCTATCTGACGGGGGAACCCAGGAGGTGCACGGCTTTGCGTCCGTGCTATTCTCGGCTATCTGACCCTGCTGTCATCCATTGCCTTTTCCCTGGTGCTGGTTTGTTCCGGGATCCGGTGGGTGAATAAGTCAGGAAAGGGGAGCGCGGTGCGCTCCCGAAAGGTTAGCGCGCCCGAATAAAGCTGCCGTCGGGCTGGCGGGTAAACAGCGCCTGCTGGCTGCCGTTCTGCTCGATGGTCAGCCCGGTCACCACGCCGCTGGCGTTCTGCCGTATCTTCACCATCTGGCCGCTTTGCAGATTGCTGAGCGGCTTGCTGTCGCCCTCAACCTGCGCCATCGCATACACGTCCGCCGGAGGCAGGTTGTTATCACGGAACAGCTGGGCCAGAGTCTTACCCAACTCCACACGGTAGCTGCGCCACTGCTGTTCAATGCCCGTAGGTTCCGCATGCTGTTTGGGGGCCGTGGCCGTTTGCTGCTGCGCAGGTTCCGGCGACGCTGCTGGTGTCTGCTCAACGGGCTCTGGCACCTCTGCCTGTTGCAGCTGGTCGCTGACCGAGGGCATAACGACGTCCGGTGTTTCAGGTTTGGCAGGTGTCATCTGCGACTGCGGCCGGATATCAAGCTGCGCATTGCGGCTGGCAGGCGCAGGGCTGTTATTATCGGACGGCAGCAGGATACCCACGATCACCAGCGCGGTACCGAGGATAATGCCCCGGCGGTGCATGGAGGGCAGGGGATCCATCAGGCGAATATGATCCGCAGCGTGCCAGATCTTCGCCAGGGTTGGTTTCAGTTCAATTCGCCCGGGCATGGCTCTCCTCCTGCTCCGCGTCGTATAAGATCCTGTGTTTCTGATTATAGATGCCTAAGCCTCTGATGTGCGTAGTAAAGCGTGCATTAGTGAGCGTAAAAGGGAATATTCTCAGCCGTGGGCTATTGTTTCCGTTTCCCCGCCATTTGTCATCTTTCCTGCGGCCAACGTTTTACCGGATGCGGCATGGCTGCTATGCTGCCCGCTACTTTTTTATTCCCGATGAAAGGAAAGACAATGGCAACCCCGACTTTTGACACTATCGAAGCGCAGGCAAGTTACGGCATTGGTTTGCAGGTAGGACAGCAGCTGAATGAATCCGGCCTGCAGGGTTTGCTGCCGGAAGCACTGGTTGCAGGTATTGCTGATGCCCTGGAAGGCAAGCAGCCGGCCGTACCGGTAGATGTAGTACATCGCGCCCTGCGTGAAATTCACGAGCGTGCTGATGCCGTGCGTCGCGAGCGTTTTGAAGCGATGGCGGCAGACGGTGAGAAATACCTCGAAGAGAATCGCGTGCGTGAAGGCGTGAGCAGCACCGAATCCGGTCTGCAGTTCCGCGTGCTGACCCAGGGCGAAGGTGCTATCCCGGCCCGTACCGACCGCGTTCGCGTGCACTACACCGGTAAACTGATCGACGGCACTGTCTTCGACAGCTCCGTGGCGCGTGGTGAACCGGCTGAATTCCCGGTTAACGGTGTGATCGCAGGCTGGATCGAAGCGCTGACTCTGATGCCGGTTGGCTCCAAATGGGAACTGACTATCCCGCAGAACCTGGCCTACGGTGAGCGCGGCGCTGGCGCGTCCATCCCGCCGTTCAGCACCCTGGTCTTCGAAGTAGAGCTGCTGGACATCATCTAAGTCCGCAGCGACTCCTCTCTCCGACGGGAGAGAGGGGTTTTTTCCTCCCTCAACAGTCCGATCGCCTTATAAAAAAATAATTCTGGTGTTTTATAATGCAAATGCCGCAAAGAGATGTATTTTTTGTGAGCTGTTTTGCGTCACCGAAGTGATTAAACACTCAATTCAAACAAATTGTTAACAACTACCTTCAAATCTGAGTATTCATCCCGCCGGTTCTTACCTAATATCGACGAGTTATTTATAGAAAGGCCAGCAGAGCCTGAACACAACACAGACAGGTACAGGAAATAAAAACATGGTAGATCAGATCAAGGCCGCAGCCGATGAACAGGCGCCGGTCGAACAGTCGCTACGGCGAAACCTCACAAATCGTCATATTCAGCTTATCGCCATCGGTGGCGCTATCGGGACCGGCTTATTTATGGGTTCAGGGAAGACCATCAGCCTTGCCGGACCGTCGATCATTTTTGTCTATATGATCATCGGCTTTATGCTCTTCTTCGTCATGCGGGCGATGGGTGAGCTGCTGCTGTCGAACCTTGAGTACAAATCCTTCAGTGACTTTGCTGCGGACCTGCTCGGTCCCTGGGCGGGCTATTTCACCGGCTGGACCTACTGGTTCTGCTGGGTTGTGACCGGAATGGCGGACGTGGTGGCGATCACTGCTTACGCCCAGTTCTGGTTCCCCGGTCTCTCCGACTGGGTGGCTTCGCTGGCAGTCATTTTACTGTTGCTGGGGCTAAACCTCGCCACCGTGAAAATGTTCGGCGAGATGGAGTTCTGGTTTGCGATGATTAAAATCGTCGCGATTGTGGCGCTGATCGTCGTCGGGCTGGTGATGGTGCTGATGCACTTCCAGGCGCCGACCGGAGTGGAGGCCTCTTTTAGCCATCTGTGGAATGAAGGGGGCTGGTTCCCGAGAGGTATTAGCGGCTTCTTTGCTGGTTTCCAGATTGCGGTCTTTGCCTTTGTCGGCATTGAGCTGGTCGGGACTACGGCTGCGGAAACCAAAGATCCGGAGAAATCTCTGCCGCGCGCGATCAACTCCATCCCAATCCGCATCATTATGTTCTACGTCTTCTCGCTGATTATTATTATGTCCGTGACGCCGTGGAGCTCCGTCGTGCCGGATAAGAGCCCGTTTGTGGAACTCTTTATGCTGGTGGGCCTGCCGGCAGCGGCCAGTATTATCAACTTTGTAGTGCTGACCTCGGCGGCCTCTTCCGCCAACAGCGGGGTGTTCTCCACCAGCCGCATGCTGTTCGGTCTGGCACAGGATGGCGTGGCGCCAAAGAGCTTTGCGAAGCTCTCTAAGCGCGCCGTCCCGGCGAAGGGACTCACTTTCTCCTGTATCTGCCTGCTGGGCGGCGTGGTGCTGCTCTATATCAACCCGAGCGTGATCGCGGCTTTTACCATGATCACCACGGTATCGGCGATCCTGTTTATGTTTGTCTGGACCATTATTCTCTGCTCGTACCTGGTCTACCGTAAACAGCGCCCGCAGCTGCATGCAAAATCCATCTACAAGATGCCGCTGGGCAAGCTGATGTGCTGGGTCTGCATGGCGTTCTTTGTCTTCGTCCTTGTCCTGCTGACGCTGGAAGATGACACCCGTCAGGCGCTGATGGTGACGCCGCTGTGGTTTGTGGTGCTGGGCGCAGGCTGGTGGATGATTGGTAAGAAACGACTGGCAGGTATGAAAAAGTAAGCATTCCGGCCCTCTCCGCGGGAGAGGGCCGTCTCTTCTTAGCGTTCTCCGGCCAGCGCGCGCGGGAACAGATTGTTGTTTTCGAGGCTGATATGTTCCATCAGGTCATCGATCAGCGCGTTAATTCCGTTATATAGCGCTCTCCAGGTGGTGCAGGCATCGTCCGGCGGCGTCACGTTGTTGGTAGTGTGCTTGATCACTTCCAGCAGCTCACCGGCCTCGTCATGCTCGCTCTCCATCACGCTTACCGGCCCACCGGCCTGACTACCCATACCCTGCCTGATCATCGGAAACAGGATCTGCTCCTCTTTCATCATATGGCTGCTCAGCTCACTGTGCAGCATGGTCAGGTATTTGGTCAGGCCGCGCGGAACGCTCTCTTTACTGGCATGAACGCGTTCGACTTTGCTGGCCTGCAGGATCAGCTCCGGAAGCTGTTCCCGGTGGCGGTCATGGTAGCGCACCACGATATGGTCGATGATCTCCGCCAGCGGCGCGGTGCGCCAGTCTTTTTCAAGCGGCTGCTGCGATAGCTTCGCCAGCTCTGCCTCAATCTCCTCAAGGTTAGCGCCGCAGAGCTCGGCCGCACGGGCCAGCGTTTGTCTGCCGCCGCAGCAGTAATCTATATCGTATTTACGGAACAGGGCCGATACCCGCGGGATGGACAGGGCCAGTTCGCCTAAGGGTTTATCCTGGAAAGTCATGGTGGAAGCCTCACAGATGAAAAATATAAGATGCATTATAAATACATCTTATAAAGAAAAGCGATAACCCTTTTGGGGTGGCGGTTTTATGTGAGGTCTATCACAAAAAACTTTCAGCATTAACTTACTGAATGCAATTGGAAATTTCAGGAATCGAACGGTGCCGAGCGTTGTCCGCATTAAATAACCTGTTTTTGCTGCCGATAGACTGTCGGCAAGATAATGCCCTGCAAAACATAAAAAGGTTTCCGATGTTTAAACGTATAAAAGTAATAACCTTACTTATTGTAGTGTTACTTGTTCTGGGCACCATGCAACTGATTTCGGCCGGCGTATTTATCGGCGCGCTGAATAAAGATAAAGAAAACTTCAACATCTCCCAGGTTTCAAGCCTGAACGTGGCGGAATTTACCGACGCGTGGATCAGCCTGAACCAGGCGCGCGTAACCCTGAACCGTGGGATGCTGCGCCTGCAAAGCAGTACTGCCAGCCAGATTAACGGAGGCGAGTTAAGCGAGCTGGTTAAAACAGCGGACAACCTGTTAGTGCAGGGCAAAGAGCATTTTGATAAGTACCGTGCCCTGCCAAATACACCGAGTCTGGACAGCACGCTGACCGATCGGCTGGCCTCTAACGTGATGAACTGGGTGGCGATGTAGCGCGTGCTGCTGAAGCCGCTGCATCAGGTGATGGCCCATATCCGCACCATTGCGGCAGGCGATCTGACCCACACTATCGATGCCGAAGGCAAAAACGAAATGGCGATGCTGGCGCGCGACCTGCGCGATATGCAGTAGTCGCTGGCGCAGACCGTTGGCGTGGTCCGAGACGGCGCCTATACCATTTATACCGGCGCGGGTGAAATCTCTGCGGGCAGCAACGACCTTTCCTCCCGTACCGAACAGCAGGCTGCCTCTCTGGAAGAGACCGCTGCCAGCATGGAACAACTCACCGCGACGGTGAAACAGAATGCCGACAACGCGCGTAAGGCGACCGGCCTTGCACGTAACGCGTTGGAAACCGCACAGAAAGGCGGAACCGTGGTGGACGGCGTGGTGCGTATGATGAACGAGATCGTCACCAGCTCCAGCAAAATTGCCCAGATCATCAACGTGTTCGACGGTATTGCTTTCCAGACCAATATCCTGGCACTGAACGCCGCAGTAGAAGCGGTGCGTGCCGGTGAGTAGGGCCGTGGTTTTGCGGTGGTTGCCGGTGAAGTGCGTACCCTGGCGCAGCGCAGTGCCCAGGCCGCGAAAGAGATCAAAGGCCTGATTGAAGACTCCAGCGGTCGCGTTGAAGCCGATACAGCTCTGGTCGATGAAGCCGGGAAGACCATGGCGGAAATCGTCGGCGCGGTCACCAAAGTCACCGACATTATGGGCGAGATTGCCTCTGCCTCCGATGAGCAGAGCCGGGGTATCGACCAGATTGGCCTGGCGGTTTCCGGGATGGATTGCGCCGCCCAGCAGAATGCCTCCCTGGTGGAAGAGTCTGCGACTGGCGCGGCAGCGCTGGAAGAACAGGCTGCACGCCTGAACCAGACGGTGGCGGTATTTAAAATTGTTCGTCGCCAGAACGCACTCACGCCTGCGTTCAAAGCCTCTGCGAAAAAATCCCCGGCGCTGCAGGTTGCAGTCGCTGACGGTAACTGGGAAACCTTCTGATAGCTGACCCGGCCGCCTGGCCGGGCTGATTCAGGAAGACGTCATATCAACCGGGGCCAGCCCCGGTTTCTCCGGTTTTGCCCGCACTGCCAGCACCACGCCCACTACCAGCAGAAAAATGCCACCCGCGGTTAACACCGGCGGCAGGCTTTGGCGCAGCAAAAAGGTATAGAGCAGCCCGGCCAGGGTTTCGAAGACAATCAGCGGCCCGAGGATCACCGTCGGCAGGCGCTGGCTGGCAATGTTCCAGCACAGGGCGCCCACCCAGGAGCAGAGCACGGCGATAGTGATCATCAGGGCGATAAAGACCAGCGGACGCGGGCCGAAGGGCAGCGCAAAATCAGGCTGCTGCCTGTCCAGCCACAGGCAGGCGATAACGTATCCCAGCAGAGAGACAGGCAGCGTCACCAACGCCTGCGCGGTAGCCCACATCATCGGATTTTTATCCGGATTTTCCCGCAGCCAGCGCGCATTGCGCAGCGCGTACCAGGCCCAGCACACCACCGCCGTCAGCGCCAGACCGATACCGATAACGTGGCTCCAGCCACCCATCTCAGTTTCCCCACTGCACAGCTCAGCGATATTCACGCAGGCCAGGCCGCCGCCAGTCAGCAGCAGAGAAGGAAAGAGTTTACCCCAGGGCAATCTGCCGTCGCGATTGCTGTAGAGCAGGTTAGCAAAAATGGGCAGCACCACCGGCAGGGTACCGATAATCATGGTTGAGACGGGGGCGCCGGTACGCTGGATGGCGCTGGCGAGACAGGCGTAATAGATAAGATTGCCCATCAGGGTCAGCAGCAGGGCGTACCCCCAGTCCTGGCGCGTAAGCTGCCTGAGGCGTGCGCGACCAAGCCATGCCAGGGGGATGGCGATCAATCCCAGTGCCAGATAGCGTCCCATCGACTGCAGTACCGCCGGATACTCCGGTACCAGCAATGGCCCGACAAAAATTAATCCCCACATCAGCCCTGCCAGAAGGGCATACAGCGCACCACTTATCATTATTTCACCTGCAAAATGTCATATCACGGGCAAGTGTAGCGGCTGATATCGGCAGAATATTGTATGAGCTTGCGCATTACCGACGCGCAACCTGCTTCTGGTAGCGCACGGGCGTAATGCCATAACGATGGGTAAAGGCGCGGGTAAGGTGGGACTGGTCCGTCAGGCCTGCCAGGGCGGCGACGTCCGCCGCAGGTAGCCCGGCGGTCAGGAAGTTTTTGGCGCGCCACAGGCGGATCGCCATCAGCATCTGGTGCGGAGTGACGTGATAGTGGGCCTTAAACTGGCGCTGGAAATGCCAGGGGCTGAGGGCCGCCACGTTCGCCAGCTCATCGAGGGTGACCGGGCGCATATAGTTGTCGTGCAGATAGTCACGCACCCGATCAAAACGGTGGGATTCACGCTGCTGGCCCGGGTTTGCATGACGGGCATAGGGGCGGAAAGCGTCGATCAGATCCAGCAGCTCGCCTTTTTGTGCGAGCGGATCTTCTTCCGTCCATAGCCGGTGGATAAGATAACATAGCATACGAGTGCATTGTGGATCGTGGCGTACCACATCGCTAAACCACCAGAGTCGGATACCGGTCACCTCTTCGAGCAGGTCCGGCTCCAGGTAGACCATGCGATAGCGCCAGCCGTCAGCGGTTTCCGCCTCGCCCGTATGCAGTTCATCAGGATTCATGGTGACAACGGAGTTGGCCGGGGCCACGTGCTGGGCACCACGATAGCGGAAGCGTTCCGCGCCCAGTTCAATGGCGCCGATGCCGAAAGCCTCGTGGGTATGGGGTTCAAAGGCATAGCGGGAAATATGGGCGTGATACAGCTCTACGCCGGGTACCTGCGCCAGATGGCGAAAGCGCGCGCTGTCTCTCTCATCACTAAACTGTTCCGGAACGCCTTGCACTTGCCATTCTCCCCTGGGGCCATCTCCTTATTATTGGGGATGGCCCGCCGGGATGCTATAAAAATTAACCAGACGTTAACCGTGAAAGAACCGCTTTTACGCTTTCGGCCAGGGGCGTGGTCGGGCGTCCGGTCAGTGTGCTCAGGGTGTGGCGGTCGTCAAACAGGCCGCCTTTGCTGGCGCCGGTATCCGAGTCGGCCAGCATCTCTGCCAGCCCTGCTGGTAAGCCAAAACCTTTCAGGGCGGCGGCGTAGTCGGCCTCGCTCAGGTTCTGGTAAACCACGTTCTTACCGCTCTGTTTGCTCAGCTCAGCGGCCAGTTCCGCCAGGGTATAGCTGGTATCGCCCGCCAGTTCGTAAACCTTCCCGACATGTCCGTCCTCGCCGATAACGCGTGCCGCTGCGGCGGCATAATCCGCGCGGGTCGCAGAGGCAATTTTGCCTTCGCCTGCGGCACCAATAAAGACGCCGTGCTCCAGGGCCGCGGGTGCGCTGGCGAGATAGTTTTCGCTGTACCAGCCGTTACGCAGCAGGGCGTAAGAGATTCCGGATTCCGCGAGCATTTTCTCCGTTTCTACGTGCTCAACGTGCAGGCCCAGCGGCGATTTATCCGCGTGCAGCAGGCTGGTGTAAGCGATAAATTTCACCCCGGCCGCTTTGGCGGCGTTTATAACGTTGCGATGCTGGGCCGCACGCTGGCCAACTTCGCTGGAGGAGACCAGCAGCAGCTTATCCACGCCCTGAAGGGCAGCGGTAAAGGCGGCCTGGTCGGTATAGTCTGCCTGACGCACGCTCACGCCGCGTTTGGCAAAATCTTCGGCTTTAGCCGGGTTACGAACAATGGCGACCAGCTGGCTGGCAGGATGGGTTTTCAACAGCGCTTCAAGCGTTAACTGGCCAAGCTGGCCGGTGGCACCGGTAATGGCGATCATGGGATTCTCCTTCGTGTCAGTGTTGTGTTACGCTATCACCATAGCTAACTTTTTGTAAGTACGCACAAAAAGGTAAGTATGAAAAAAATAACGCCGACCCTGAGTGAACAATTGCGCGATGGCAATCTCTTTGCCGCTGAATGTCCGTCGCGGGAGGTGCTAAAGCACGTCACCAGCCGCTGGGGCGTGCTGATTCTGGTGGCGCTGCGCACCGGTACTCACCGCTTCAGCGATCTGCGGCGCAAGATGGGCGGCGTCAGCGAAAAAATGCTGGCCCAGTCTTTACAGGCGCTGGAGCAAGATGGTTTCGTCAACCGGGTCTCCCGGCCGGTGGTGCCACCGCATGTAGAGTACAGCCTGACGCCGCTCGGAGAGCAAATCAGCGACAGGGTGGCAGCGCTGGCGGACTGGATCGAACTGAATCTGCCGGAGGTGATGGCAATGCGCGAAGAGCGGGAGAGTCGGGTGGCGTGAAGAAAGGCCCGGCGGGTTGCCGGGCCTCTGAGGTTACTTACTCAAATCCAGCTGATACAGCGCAAAACCGATCTCGTCGGTGCCGACCTGCTTCATCGGATACTGCGCGTTCTCTTTAATAAACGCGGCGGCTTTCTCTGACGGCGAGGTTTCGAAGCGAATTTCCAGCGGCGTGCGGCTGTGAATCGGGGCCAGACGCCAGTTATGGTCGGCGGCAGGATGGATTTCACCTGCACGTTTGGTTTCCGCACTGATCCAGGCGGCCAGCACCGAGCGGTTTTCGTCCGGCGAGGCGAAGGCGATATGACTGTCGCCGGTGCCCGCGAACTTGCCGCCGTAGGCGCGGTAGTTATTGGTGGCAACCAGGAAGGTGGCGTTCGGATCGACAGGCTTGCCGTTAAAGGTCAGATCCTTGATACGTTCTGACGTTGGATTGATGCTCTGGCACTCGCCGTCGTAGCGGGCAGGCTGAGTGACATCAATCTGATACTTCACGCCGTCGATCACGTCAAAGTTATAGGTACGGAAACCGTCCCAGTTAATCAGTGACTGCGGTTTGCTGCTGTCTGGATCGATCTGATTAAACTGTGCGGCGGAGCACTCCAGCCACTCCTTCACCTCTTTACCGCTGGCTTTCACCACTACCAGGGTATTCGGATAGAGATAGAGGTCGGCGGCGTTACGGAAGGTCAGCTGGCCTTTTTCCACTTCAACATAGCTGGCCGGATCGTTTTTACGTCCGCCCGCTTTAAACGGCGCGGCGGCGGAGAGGATCGGCAGCTTCGCCAGATCCGGATCGCCCTGCACAAAGCGCTCTACATAGGCTTTCTGCGCATTGTTCACTACCTGTACGGTCGGATCGTCCTGCACCAGCGACAGGAAGCTATACATATTGTCTGCCGACTTGCCGATGGGCTTGCTGACAAACTCGCGGGTGGCATCGTGGTCGTGCTTCAGGACTTCTACCAGCTTCGGATCGGCCGCCGCCAGCGATTTTTTCGCCGCCGCATCATAGATCGGACGGGCTTCGGCTTTTGACTCTGTTACCTGCCATTTGCCGCTGTCGTTATTCAGGACCAGGTCAACCACCCCAAGATGGTCGCCCCACATGCCCGGCATCACCGCCGGTACGCCATTGAGGGTACCTTTTGCCAGATCGACACCCTCAATGCTGGCAAAATCTTTGCCCGGGAAGACTGTGTGGGCGTGGCCAAACATAATGGCGTCAACGCCGGGGACGTCGCTCAGGTAGTAGACGGAGTTTTCCGCCATCGCCTGGTACGGGTCGGACGACAGGCCGGAGTGGGCAATCACTACCACCACGTCGGCACCTTCCTGGCGCATCTGCGGCACGTATTTGCGGGCGGTTTCGGTAATATCATTAACCGTAACTTTGCCGCTCAGGTTGGCTTTATCCCAGGTCATAATCTGCGGTGGAACAAAGCCGATATAGCCGATGCGCAGGGTGTGGGATTTGCCGTCTTTATCCTGAACCTGGGTCTCTTTAATCAGCCAGGGCGTGAACATCGGCTTGCCGGTCTTCGCGTCGATCACGTTGGCGTTTACATAGGGGAATTTCGCCCCCGCCAGCGCTTTATTCAGATAGTCGAGGCCGTAGTTAAACTCGTGGTTACCGAGGTTGCCGACCGCGTAATCAAGGGTATTAAGCGCTTTATACACCGGGTGAACTTCACCCTGCTGCAGTCCTTTGGACGCCATATAATCACCCAGCGGGCTGCCCTGGATAATGTCGCCGTTATCAACCAGCACGCTGTTCTTCACTTCACCGCGCGCGGCGTTAATCAGGCTGGCGGTGCGGACCAGACCGAATTTCTCTGTGGCACCGTCCTTGTAGTAGTCAAAGTCCATCATATTGCTATGTAAATCAGTGGTTTCCATAATACGGAGATCCACCGTTGCGGCCTGCACGCTGGCAGCAATCAGCGTGGCCAGGAGCGTTGCGCTATGCTTAATCATCAGAGGCGTCCTTTTAAGATCTGAGGCACAGAAGAAAATGAAGATACATTTTGTTGCTTACAAAACTGTGAATCCTGCCATAAAACGGGGCGTGGAACCCGAATGGCTATCACAGATAGCGCAATCCTTTTGATTGGGGTATAAGTAAAACAACAGCTTATGACCACTGCAACTGTCTGAGGTGGAGAATGTTAGAACAGATTTGTCAGATTGCGCGTAGCGCAGGCGATGCCATTATGCAGGTCTATACCGGGGCCGAGCCGATGGATGTGACCAGCAAGTCGGATGATTCCCCGGTGACCGCGGCTGATATCGCCGCACACAAGGTGATTATTCGCGGTCTGCAGGCGCTGACGCCGGATATTCCGGTGCTGTCCGAAGAGGACCCGCCGAGCTGGGATGTGCGTCAGCACTGGCAGCGCTACTGGCTGGTTGACCCGCTCGACGGCACCAAAGAGTTTATTAAGCGTAACGGCGAATTTACCGTCAATATTGCCCTGATCGACAATGGCAAGCCGGTACTGGGTGTGGTTTATACGCCGGTCACTCAGGTGATGTACAGCGCGGCGGAAGGCAAAGCCTGGAAAGAAGAGGGCGGTTCACGCCAGCAGATCCAGGTACGTGACGCGCGTCCGCCGCTGGTGGTGATTAGTCGCTCCCATGCGGACGATGAGCTGCGAGAGTATCTCCAGCAGCTGGGCGAACACCAGACCACGACCATTGGCTCGTCGCTGAAGTTCTGCCTGGTGGCGGAAGGCCAGGCCCAACTCTATCCGCGCTTCGGACCGACCAACGTATGGGATACTGCTGCGGGACACGCGGTAGCGGTTGCTGCCGGGGCGTATGTGCATGACTGGAAGGGGAAAACCCTCGATTACACGCCGCGAGAATCCTTCCTTAACCCTGGCTTCCGGGTGTCGATTTACTGATCGGCCAGTAATCGTTGCAGCAGGGCAATTACCTGCTGCACTTCCTCCTGGGTCAGCGCGCCGTCTTTTGCCCACTGCACGCGGCCCGTTTTATCCAGCACCGCGATGGCGGAACCTTTCTCCTCCAACTGCCAGGCCTGACGTGCGGCACCGTTGCTGTCGACAACAATCTGCGACCACGGATAGAGCTTTTTATTGCTCTCCAGGCTGCTGCGGACAAACATGCCCGATCCCGGGATCGCGTCGTCGGTATTCACAATGGTTGTTGTCTGATAGCGGTCATGCGGGAATTTGGCAGCCTTGATCGCCTCAATCAGTGCGGCGTTTTTCTCTTTTGCCGAGCTGCGGCCGGCAATATGCATCATCACCCGCACTTTGCCTGGCAGCTGCGCGCTATTCCAGTTTTTATAGCTAAACTTGTCATTATCAAGTAGGAGTTCGCCGCGATCGGCAACGCCAACGGGCGGCACGCGCTGGTTATTCTCAAAGTTGTGCGCCGAGGCCATCACCGGCAGCAGCAGGCTGGCCAGCAGTATCAGTTTACGTAGGGTCATGGTGATTCCTTATTATAAATGCAGGTGATCCGACCACTTTGGGCCGCCGTTTTTAAGCATAAGTGCGATCCCGGCAGTTTTCCCGCAAGCTTTGTACCAGATTGCGGCAGAACGCACATAACCGTAACAAAATGAAGCCATATACTGCGTTCATTGGTCAATTGAAACGATAATTCTGAATTACTGTAATGAAACGGTAAATAAACTTATATAGGGTGGGTAACCCAGGCATTCTGGTCTATAGTCATGAAGCTTTAAATTTGCGCCTTACATCGCTGCTGGGCCGATTGTGGTACCGCAAGGGCGTAATACTTTGTAGGAGTTAAAAACAATGAAAATTTTCCAACGTTACAACCCACTGCAGGTGGCGAAGTACGTGAAGATCCTGTTCCGTGGACGGTTGTATATCAAGGATGTTGGCGCTTTTGAGTTCGATAAGGGCAAGATCCTTATCCCGAAAGTGAAGGACAAACAGCATCTGTCTGTGATGTCCGAAGTCAACCGTCAGGTTATGCGTCTGCAGACTGAGATGGCATAATCAACTGTACTGTGCAGTAACACCTAATAAAACGGCTCCCTCAGGAGCCGTTTTGCATTGATGCGTTGGGCTATGCCGGGTCTGTTTCCTGGGCGTCCGGCAATTTTGGCGCGAGAGCCGCAGGTTTGCTGTCGATACGCGTCACCAGCAGCTGGTCGATACGGTAGTTATCGATATCCACCACCTCGAACTTGTAGCCGGAGAACTTCACCGAGTCCGTGCGTTTCGGGATCTTACGCAGCATAAACATCATAAAGCCGCCGATGGTCTCGTAGTTGCCCGACTGCGGGAAATCGTCGATATCCAGCACGCGCATCACGTCGTCAATCGGCGTACCGCCGTCAATCAGCCATGAGTTCTCATCGCGGGCGACAATCTGCTCTTCCTGCCCCTGACCGACCAGATCGCCCATCAGCGTGGTCATCACATCGTTGAGGGTGATGATGCCCACCACCAGCGCGTATTCATTCATTATCACCGCGAAATCTTCGCCGGCGGTTTTGAAACTTTCCAGCGCTTCAGAGAGCGTCAGCGTGTCAGGGACGATCAGCGTATTGCGGATCATCACGCCGCTGTTCAGCGCCAGGCTTTGGTTCGCCAGCACGCGGATCAGCAGGTCTTTCGAGTCGACATAGCCAAGCAGATGGTCAATATCACCGTTACAGACCAGGAACTTGGAATGCGGATGCTGGGCCACCTTGTTCTTCAGGCTCTGCTCGTCTTCATGCAGATCGAACCAAATTACGTTCTCGCGCGAGGTCATTGAAGAGGGCACGGTACGGGATTCCAGCTCGAACACGTTCTCAATTAGTTCATGCTCCTGCTTACGTAGCACCCCGGCCAGCGCGCCGGCTTCCACCACCGCGAAGATATCGTCGGAGGTAATATCGTCCTTTCGCACCATCGGCAGCTTAAACAGGCGGAAAATCATATTTGCCATGCCGTTGAAGAACCACACCAGTGGGCGGAACACAAACAGACAGAAGCGCATCGGGTTGATGATACGCAAAGCCACGGCTTCAGGCGCAATCATACCGATGCGTTTCGGGGTCAGGTCAGCAAAGAGGATAAACAGGCTGGTCACAATGGTGAAAGAGATAATAAAGCTCAGTTGCTCCGCCATCTCTGGCGACACAACCTTGATAAGCAGTTCATTAAAGAATGGAGAGAAGGCCGCGTCGCCGACGATACCACCGAGGATGGCAACGGCATTCAGGCCAATCTGTACAACGGTAAAGAAGGTACCGGGGTTTTCCTGCATCTTCAGGATACGCATCGCGTTGATATTGCCGTCGTCGGCGAGCAGCTTCAGCTTGATCTTTCGGGAGGCGGCAAGGGATATCTCCGACAGGGAGAAAAATGAACTAACGGCTATCAGACAAAGTATAACTAAGGTACTGTTTAACATAGTTTATCCGACCATAGGCCAGATCCTCGGAAGGGTATTGATTAGCGTGCGAAATGCACATTGAAAACCGCTCCGCAGGCGCTGGAGTGGTTTTTTCAGGCAACAGTATAGCGTAAGAGAATGTAACGCCGCCAGAGGCAGTGCCTGGGAGGCGGCTGCTTAGGTCACTGCGGCGGTAAACACACTCCAATGCCCCCGATACCGCAGTAGCCGTACGGGTTCTTATGCAGATACTGCTGGTGCTCGTTCTCGGCATAGTAGAACGGACCGGCGCTGGCGATCTCGGTGGTAATCGCGCGTTCGTCTCCGGCGGCACGCATCGCGTCCTGGAAGCGTTGCAGGCTGGCGCGGGCTGCGGCATCCTGTTCAGGCGTCAGCGGATAAATCGCCGAGCGGTACTGGGTGCCGTGGTCTCCGCCCTGGCGCATTCCCTGGGCCGGGTCGTGGTTTTCCCAGAACACTTCCAGAAGTTGCTCCCAGGAAATGGTCTGCGGGTCGTAAACAATACGTACGGCTTCGGCATGGCCGGTTTCACCGGTGCAGACTTCGCGGTAGGTTGGGTTTGCCGTATAGCCGCCGCTGTAGCCTGCGGCGGTGCTGTAGACGCCCGGCAGGGACCAGAACAGGCGTTCGACGCCCCAGAAACAGCCCATCGCGAAGAGGGCGACTTCCATACCCGGCGGGACGTTGGTCATGGAATGCTCGTTTACGGCGTGTAACGCGGCAACGGGCATCGGCGTGCTGCGACCGGGCAGAGCGTCCGATGGTGCAACAAGGTGGTTTTTATCAAATAAACTCATGCCTTTGGCCTCCCGGCGGCGGTGATTGCGGTTAGGGTTGTAACAAGACGCCTCTTTGCACACAATATAGGCGCGAAAGCGTTTAGAGTTAACCATAAGAAATATTTGTGTCGTCGTCTTTTTTTCAACCCTGCAGGCTGGTTTTTTGTGATGTCGCGGAGCGGCAGGTCATTCAACGTGCAGGGGGGAAGGTAAGGATTGTCAGGAGAAAACGTGCCACAAATCCGTCAGTTATGTTGGGCAACCCTGCTCATAGCAACAACCAGCGCTGTGCAGGCAGCGAATATCCGTTTACAGGTCGAAGGGTTATCTGGCGAACTGCAGAGAAACGTTCGGGCACAGCTCTCAACCATTGAGAGCGATGAAGTTACGCCGGACAGGCGTTTTCAGGCCCGCGTGGATGACGCTATCCGCAGCGGGTTAAGGGCGCTGGGGTATTACGAGCCAACCATCAAATTTGAACTGCGTCCGCCGCCGGAAAAGGGACGACAGGTGCTGCTGGCCCGCGTATCGGCCGGTGAACCGGTGCTGATCGGCGGCACGGACGTGGTGCTGCGCGGCGGTGCGCGTACCGACAGCGATTATCTTGCGTTGCTGAGGACCCGCCCCGCCATCGGCAGCGTGCTGAATCACTCGGACTACACCAGCTTCAAAAGCGGCCTGACGCGGGTTGCGCTGCGTAAAGGCTACTTCGACAGCGAATTCAATAAAAGCCAGCTGGGCGTCTCCGTAGAGCGTCGCCAGGCGTTCTGGGATATCGATTACGACAGCGGCCAGCGCTACCGCTTTGGTGCGGTGACCTTTGAAAATTCCCAAATTCGCGACGAGTATCTGCAAAACCTGGTCCCGTTCCACGACGGGGATTACTACCACTCCAGCGATCTCGCCGAGCTTAATCGTCGCCTGTCGGCCACCGGCTGGTTTAACTCGGTGGTGGTGGCCCCGCAGTTTGACGAAGCCCGTGAAAGCAAAGTTCTGCCGCTGCACGGCGTGCTGAGTCCGCGCACGGAAAACACCATTGAAACCGGCGTTGGCTACTCGACTGACGTTGGGCCACGCGTGAGAGCCACCTGGCGTAAGCCGTGGATCAACTCGTATGGCCACAGCCTGACCACCAGCGCCAGCCTCTCCGCGCCCGAACAGCAGCTCGATTTTGGCTATAAAATCCCGCTGCTGAAAAACCCGCTCGAGCAATACTACCTGGTGCAGGGGGGCTTTAAGCGAACGGATCTTAACGATACCGAGTCCGACTCTACCACGCTTGCCCTGTCGCGCTTCTGGGATCTCTCCACCGGCTGGCAGCGGGCGATTAACCTGCGCTGGAGTCTCGACCACTTTACCCAGGCCGACGTCACCAACACCACCATGCTGCTCTATCCGGGCGTGATGATCAGCCGCACCCGCTCCCGCGGCGGCCTGATGCCGACCTGGGGCGACTCCCAGCGCTACTCGATTGACTACTCCAATACGGCCTGGGGCTCCGACGTCGACTTTATTGTGATGCAGGCGCAGAACGTCTGGATCCGCACCCTCCAGGACAAACACCGCTTTGTGGTGCGCGGCAATCTGGGCTGGATTGAAACCGGCGATTTTGACCGGGTGCCGCCGGATCTGCGCTTCTTTGCCGGTGGTGACCGCAGTATTCGCGGCTACAAATACAAATCCATCGCCCCGAAGAACGATGACGGTAAGCTGATAGGTGCGTCCAAACTGGCAACCGGTTCGCTGGAGTACCATTACAACGTGACCGGCCGCTGGTGGGGCGCGGTTTTTGTTGACGGCGGTGAAGCGGTCAGCGATATCCGCAACAGCAACTGGAAAACCGGCGCGGGCGTTGGCGTTCGCTGGCAGTCGCCAGTGGGGCCTATCAAGCTCGATTTCGCCGTACCGGTGGGCGACAAAGAAGAGCACGGTTTACAGTTCTACATTGGTCTGGGGCCTGAATTATGAGTTTATGGAAGAAAATAAGCCTCGGCGTACTGATTTTTATTGTGCTGCTGATGGGCACCGTAGGGTTCCTTATCGGCACGACCAGCGGCCTGCATCTGCTGTTTGGCGCGGCTAACCGCTGGGTGCCGGGGCTGGAAATCGGCCGGGTCACCGGCGGCTGGCGCGATCTGACCCTGAGCAATATCCGCTATCAGCAGCCGGGCGTGGCGGTGAATGCCGGGCGCGTGCATCTGGCGGTCAACCTGCGCTGTCTGTGGGACAGCAGCCTGTGCGTGAACGATATCGCCCTGCAGGATATCAACGTGGCGATCGACACCAAAAAGATGCCGCCTGCTGCACCTGTCGTGGAGGAGGAGAGCGGTCCGCTGAACCTCTCCACGCCGTATCCCATCACGCTCAGCCGCGTGGCACTGAATAACATCAATATTAAGATCGATGACACCACCGTATCGCTCCTGGACTTCAGCACCGGCCTGCGCTGGCAGGAGAAAGACCTGACCCTGACGCCAACGCTGCTGCAGGGGCTGCTGATCGCCCTGCCAAAAGCCGCCGAGGTCGCTCAGGAGCAGGTTGTTGAACCGAAAATCGACAACCCGCAGCCGGGCGAGCTGCCGCTGGGGGAAACCCTCAAACAGCTGTTTGCCAAACCTTTGCTGCCGGAGATGGCCGACGTCAATCTGCCGGTAAATCTTAATATCGAGAACTTCCACGGCGAGCAACTGCGCCTGACCGGAGATACCGACTTAACGGTCAGCACTATCCTGCTGAAGGTCAGCAGCAGCGACGGCCATATGCAACTCGATACCCTCGATATCGATTCAAACCAGGGCCTGGTCAACGCCACGGGGACGGCGCAGCTGAGCGGTCGCTGGCCGGTGGATCTCACCCTGAACAGCACCCTCAACGTTGAGCCGCTGAAGGGCGAGAAGATTAAACTGCAGGTGGGCGGCGCGCTGCGGGAACAGCTTCAGCTGGGCATTAATCTGTCCGGCCCGGTGGATATGACGCTGCAGGCGCAGGCACGGCTGGCGGACGCCGGGCTGCCGTTGAATCTCGAAATTAACAGCCAGCAGCTCTACTGGCCCTTTACCGGCGAGAAACAGTTCCAGGCGGACAAACTGGCGCTGAAGCTCAGCGGCAAAGCGACGGACTACAAGCTTGCTTTCAGTACCGCCGTCAGCGGGCAGGGTCTGCCGCCCGCCACTATCGGCCTTAACGCCACGGGCAACGAGCAGCAGATCAACCTGGATAAGCTGACCGTCGCGGCGCTGGAGGGAAAAACCGAGCTGCAGGCGGTACTCGACTGGCAGCAGGCAATCAGCTGGCGCGGCGAACTGAAACTTGCCGGGATCAATACGGCGAAAGTCTCGCCTGACTGGCCGTCGAAACTCGATGGCCTGATAAAAACACGCGGTAGTCTCTACGGCGGAACCTGGCAGATGGAGGTGCCGGAGGTCAACATCACCGGCAACGTGAAGCAGAACAGGGTCAAGGTTGCCGGTGCACTGAAGGGCAACAGCTATCTGCAGTGGTTTATCGACGGGCTGCATCTGGAACTGGGACGTAACAGCGCCGATATCAAAGGTGAGCTGGGCGTTCAGGATCTGAATCTCGATGCCACCATTGATGCGCCAAATCTGGATAACGCCCTGCCGGGGCTGGGCGGCAATGCGAAAGGGCTGGTGAAGGTGCGGGGCTCCGTTGAAGCCCCGCAGCTGCTGGCGGATATCACCGCCAATCGCCTGCGCTGGCAGGAGCTTACTGTTGCCCGCGTGCGGGTCGATGGCGATATCAAATCCAGCGACCAGATTGCCGGTAAGCTGGATATTCGGGTGGATGACATTGTTCAGCTCGGCGTCAACGTTCGCCAGGTATTGCTGAACGCGGACGGCAGCGAGAAGCAGCATCGTCTCCAGCTTCGGGTACAGGGCGAGCCGGTCTCCGGACAGCTGGATCTGGTGGGCAGCTTCGATCGGGCGCAGGCGCGCTGGACCGGGACGCTGAGCAATACCCGCTTTGCCACGCCGGTGGGCCCCTGGACGCTGAGCCGTTCGGTGGCGCTGGACTACCGCAATCAGGAACAGAAAATTAGTATCGGGCCGCACTGCTGGAACAACCCGATCGCCGGGCTCTGTATCCCGCAGACCATTGATGCTGGAAAAGAGGGGCGGGCGGTTGTCGAGCTGACCCGCTTCGATCTGGCGATGATGGCACCCTTTATGCCGGAGACCACAAAGGCCAGCGGCGTCTTTAGCGGCCGCGCGGATGTCAGCTGGGACGCCACTAAAGAGGGGCTGCCGGAAGGTCAGGTCACCCTGAGCGGGCGCGGCGTCAAAGTGACCCAGACGGTCAACGACGCGCCGCTGCCGCTGGCGTTTGACACACTCAACGTCAATGCCCGTCTGCGTGACAATCGCGCCGAGCTGGGCTGGACGATCCGCCTGGTAAATAACGGCCAGTTTGATGGCCTGCTGCAGATAACCGATCCGCAGGGCCGACGTGCGCTGGGCGGCAACGTCAATATCAGTAACTTCTCTCTGGCGATGATTAACGCCATCTTCTCCCGTGGGGAAAAGGCGGAGGGGATGCTGAACGCCAATCTGCGTCTCGGCGGTAGCGCGCAAAGCCCGCAGCTTTTCGGGCAGATGAAGCTGGACGGTCTGGATGTGGAAGGCAACTTTATGCCGTTTGATATGCAGCCGAGCCAGGTTGCCGTGAACTTTAACGGTATGAATTCCAGCCTGCAGGGCGTGGTGCATACCGCGCAGGGGGAAATCAACCTGAGCGGCGACGCGGACTGGAGCCAGCTTGATAACTGGCGGGCGCGGATCGCCGCCCAGGGGAACCGGGTGCGGATCACGGTACCGCCGATGGTGCGGCTGGATGTCTCCCCCGATGTGGTCTTTGAGGCGACGCCGAGCCTGTTTACCCTCAATGGCCGGGTGGATGTGCCCTGGGCTCGTATCGTGGTGCACGATGTGCCGGAAAGCGCGGTCGGCGTCTCCAGCGATGAGGTGATGCTCGATGAAAATCTGCAGCCGAAAGAGACGCAGACGGCGGGCATTCCGATTAACAGCAATCTGACGATCCACGTCGGCAATAACGTGCGCCTGGATGCCTTCGGCCTGAAAGCTCGTCTGAGCGGCGATCTGCGCGTGGCACAGGACCGTCAGGGACTGGGTCTCAACGGGCAGATCAATATCCCGGAAGGGCGCTTCCGCGCCTACGGCCAGGACCTGATCGTGCGTAAAGGTGAGCTGCTCTTCTCCGGTCTGCCGGATCAGCCGCTGCTGAATATTGAGGCAATCCGTAACCCTGATGCCACGGAAAACGACGTGATTGCGGGCGTGCGCGTCACCGGCAGCGCCGACGAGCCGAAAGCGGAAGTCTTCTCTGACCCGGCGATGTCGCAGCAGGAAGCGCTCTCTTACCTGCTTCGCGGCCAGGGGCTGGAGAGCGGACAGAGCGACAGCGCGGCCATGACCTCAATGTTAATAGGCCTGGGGGTTGCACAAAGTGGGCAGGTTGTGGGTAAAATCGGCGAGACGTTTGGCGTAAGCAATTTAGCCCTGGATACCGAAGGCGTGGGTGACTCTTCACAGGTTGTGGTCAGTGGCTATGTACTGCCGGGTCTGCAGGTAAAATATGGCGTGGGAATTTTTGACTCGCTGGCGACGCTTACGTTACGTTATCGCCTGATGCCCAGGCTTTATCTGGAAGCGGTGTCTGGCATAGATCAGGCACTCGATGTGCTCTATCAGTTTGAGTTTTAGCAATGCGAATATTTGTTTACGGCAGTTTACGACGCAAACAAGGCAACAGCCACTGGATGACCAACGCCCAGTGGCTGGGCGATCACGACGTCAATGACTACCAGCTGTACAATCTGGGCCACTATCCGGGCGCGGTGCCTGGCGACGGGCGGGTACAGGGTGAAGTCTACCGAATTGACGCCTCTACGCTTGCCGAGCTTGATGCGCTCCGTACCAAAGGCGGGGAATATGCACGTCAGTTGATTCAGACGCCTTACGGCAGCGCATGGATGTACGTATACCAGCGCCCGGTGACTCAATTCACGCTGATTGAGAGCGGGAACTGGCTGGATCGATAAGTCAAAATAAAAGCCCGTCAGTGTTTGCACACTGACGGTTTTTTTTGCGTTTTTAACGCGCCGTTTCCAGCAGTTGTTCCGCTTCGCGGTGCATGGCGTTCGCGGCAGCAGAGGATTCCTGAGACAGGGTGGCATTCTGCTGCGTGGCCGTATCCATATGGGTCACCGCAATATTCATCTGATCGATCCCCGCGCTCTGCTCATGGCTGGCCTGAGAAATGGCTTCGATCAGCTCGCTAACCTTGCTGACGCTGTGCAGGATATCCGCCATCGCCGAGCCGGCCTCTTTCACCTGGGCGTTACCGCCGTCAATACGGCTGACCGAGCGGTCGATAAGCTGGCGGATCTCTTTCACCGCACCGGCCGAACGCTGGGTCAGCGCGCGCACTTCGGCAGCAACCACCGCAAACCCGCGTCCCTCAGTGCCCGCGCGGGCGGCTTCTACCGCCGCGTTCAGCGCCAGAATATTGGGCTGGAAGGCTATGCTGTCGATCATGCTGATAATACTGTTGATCTCGCTGGAGAAGGCGCTGACTTCGCTCATGGTCTGTACCGCGCGCTCTACCGCCTCGCCACCTTTATCGGCAATCGTGCGGGCATTACGCGCAATATCGCGGGCAAAATGTGAGTTCCCGGCTGCCGCTGGCAATCTGCGCCGAGGCGCTGGCAATGGTCTCAGTGCCGTTACGCACGTCCGCCACGATACGGGTCAGATTATCTTCATCTCCTGCAGGGCGCGCATCACAGGCCGCCGCATAAACACCGGGCTGAGCTTGCCATCAGGAAGAACGTAAGAAGGAAGTAGGAGCGCTGGAAGGGGACTTACAACCCTCATTACCGAGCTGGAAACGGCGATCTGGAGTGTTTTGCCGCGCTGGGGGACGGTGGCTGGCGGGTATTGCGCTGGTGTTCTGGCTGGCATGGACATTTTTGATTCAGGAGCGGCATGGGGGCGGCGTCTATTATCCTCCATTCGGTTACGCTGCAGCCAGGATTGTTCTTTGATGGGCGGCAACCTCTCCCCGCGCCCAGACGTCGTGTACTCACCCAATAAAAAACCCCGACACGGCAATACCGCTGTCGGGGTTTATCAGCAAAGACGAAAATTACTTCTTCGCTGCGCGCTCGAAGGACGCAATGATTTCAGCTTTCGCCGCGGCGGCGTTATCCCAGCAGTCTACTTTCACCCATTTTCCTTTTTCGAGGTCTTTGTAGTGCTCGAAGAAGTGGGTGATCTGCGCTTTCAGCAGCTCCGGAAGGTCGTTCACATCTTTAATGTGATCGTACTCTTTGCTCAGCCTGGTGTGCGGTACCGCAACCAGCTTCGCATCTTCACCGGATTCGTCGGTCATTTTCAGAACGCCAACCGGACGGCAGCGGATCACTGAACCTGGCTCCAGCGGGTACGGGCTCGGGACCAGCACGTCTACCGGGTCACCGTCGAGAGACAGGGTGTGGTTGATGTAGCCGTAGTTGCACGGGTAGAACATCGCGGTGGACATGAAACGGTCAACGAACAGAGCGCCGCTGTCTTTATCGACTTCGTACTTGATAGGATCCGCGTTAGCAGGAATTTCGATGATAACGTAGATATCTTCTGGCAGTTCTTTGCCCGCCGGGACGTTGAGTAAGCTCATGTTTGTTTCCTTTGAAATGTGTGCAAACAAGTGCCGGGTATTATAGCCAACTGGCGCGGAAAGTCTTCGCCTGTTTTCGCCGAAAGACGCTGTCAGCCTGCATTTTCAGACCCTTTCCATAGCGTGAAAATCCATAACCCCAGCTGGATACTGAATAAAATTATGGAAGCGGTTACAACTAAGTGAAAAAAGTGCAAATCCGGATAGAAAATTCATCAAATTCAACCGCTGTCCGCTCCCCGGGATGCCGCATCACGCCCTGACTCCCGTCGTTAGCCTGAGTTAACAATTCATTCACTTTTCTGAAGTGTGATGTAACGCAGCCCGTTACATCACCCATTGTCTATAGTTCTTGCGCAGGCGACGTTTTACTAACAATAACCCTACGAGGACGCACTTATGTGGAAGCGTTTACTTCTTGTCACAGCAGTTTCGGCAGCCATGTCGTCTATGGCGATTGCCGCTCCCTTAACCGTAGGATTCTCCCAGGTTGGATCTGAATCCGGCTGGCGAGCTGCCGAAACAAGCGTCGCGAAGAGCGAAGCGGAGAAGCGCGGCATCACGCTGAAGATTGCCGATGGACAGCAGAAACAAGAGAACCAAATCAAGGCGGTACGTTCCTTTATCGCTCAGGGCCTGGACGCTATCTTTATTGCGCCCGTGGTGGCGACCGGCTGGGAGCCGGTGTTGAAAGAGGCAAAAGAGGCGGAAATTCCGGTATTCCTGCTGGATCGCTCTATCGATGTTAAAGATAAGTCGCTCTATATGACCACCGTGACCGCCGACAACGTGCTGGAAGGCCGTCTGATTGGGGAATGGCTGATTAAAACCGTCGGCGATAAGGTATGCAACGTGGTGGAACTGCAGGGCACCGTTGGCGCCAGCGTGGCCATTGACCGTAAGAAAGGCTTTGCTGAGGCCATCGCTAAAGCCTCTAACATCAAAATCATCCGTTCCCAGTCCGGTGACTTTACCCGCAGTAAAGGTAAAGAGGTCATGGAGAGCTTTATCAAGGCGGAAAACAACGGCAAAAACATCTGCATGGTTTACGCCCACAACGATGATATGGCGATCGGCGCCATTCAGGCCATTAAAGAAGCCGGCCTGAAACCGGGCAAAGATATCCTCACCGGCTCTATCGACGGCGTGCCGGATATCTTCAAGGCGATGCTCGACGGTGAAGCCAACGCCAGCGTAGAGCTGACCCCGAATATGGCCGGCCCGGCGTTTGACGCGCTGGAGAAATTCAAAAAAGACGGTACCGCACCTGAGAAGCTGACCCTGACCAAATCGACGCTGTTCCTGCCTGAAAATGCCCAGGCGGAGCTGGATAAGAAAAAAGGTATGGGTTACTAAGCGATCGATTCCCCTCTCTCGTCCGGGGGAGGGGCAGAAGGGGATAATAATATGACCGCCGAATCACAGCAGGTTATTTTACGCACCGAGGGCCTGTGCAAATTTTTTCCCGGCGTTAAGGCGCTGGATAATGTCGATTTTAGCCTGCGGCGCGGCGAAATTATGGCGCTGCTCGGTGAAAACGGTGCCGGTAAATCGACCCTGATTAAGGCCCTGACCGGCGTTTATCACCCGGATCGCGGCACCATCTGGCTGGAAGATAACGCCATCTCGCCAAAAAATACCGCCCATGCCCAGTCCCTGGGGATTGGTACCGTCTATCAGGAAGTCAACCTGCTGCCGAATATGTCGGTGGCGGATAACCTGTTTATCGGACGCGAGCCAAAACGCTTCGGCTTTCTGCGGCGTAAAGAGATGGAAAAGCGCGCCAGCGAACTGATGGAAGGCTATGGATTTTCCCTCGACGTACGCGAGCCGCTTAACCGCTTCTCGGTGGCGATGCAGCAGATTGTGGCGATATGTCGGGCTATCGATCTCTCGGCGAAAGTGCTGATCCTCGATGAGCCGACCGCCAGCCTCGACACTCAGGAAGTGGAGATGCTTTTTACCCTGATGCGCCAGCTGCGCGATCGGGGCGTCAGCCTAATCTTTGTCACCCATTTCCTCGACCAGGTCTATCAGGTCAGCGACCGCATTACGGTTCTGCGCAACGGCAGCTTTGTCGGCTGTCGGGAAACCCGTGAGCTGCCGCAGATTGAGCTGGTCAAAATGATGCTCGGCCGGGAGTTGGACAACAATGCCCTCCAGCGCGCCGGGCGCACGCTGCTGAGCGACAAACCGGTGGCGGCGTTTAAAAACTTCGGCAAGAAAGGCACCATTGCGCCGTTCGATCTGGACGTGCGTCCGGGCGAAATCGTCGGGCTGGCGGGGCTGCTTGGCTCCGGCCGGACGGAAACCGCCGAAGTTATCTTTGGCATCAAACCGGCCGACAGCGGCACGGCGCTGATCAAAGGCAAGCCGCAGACCCTGCGCTCGCCGCATCAGGCCTCCTGTCTCGGGATCGGCTTCTGCCCGGAGGATCGTAAAACCGACGGCATTATCGCCGCCGCCTCAGTGCGGGAAAATATCGTTCTCGCCCTGCAGGCCCAGCGCGGCTGGCTGCGGCCCATCTCCTGGCGCGAGCAGGGCGAAATTGCCGAGCGTTTTATTCGCCAGCTGGGCATACGCACACCCAGCGCCGAACAGCCGATCGAGTTTCTTTCCGGCGGCAATCAGCAGAAGGTGCTGCTTTCCCGCTGGTTGCTGACAAGGCCCCAGTTCCTGATCCTCGATGAGCCGACCCGCGGCATTGACGTGGGCGCGCATGCGGAGATTATCCGCCTGATCGAAACCCTCTGTGCCGACGGCCTGGCGCTGCTGGTTATCTCCTCTGAGCTGGAGGAGCTGGTGGGCTATGCGGATCGGGTGATCATTATGCGCGATCGCCGTCAGGTGGCGGAAATCCCGCTGGGTGCGCTGTCGGTTCCGGCGATCATGAATGCCATTGCGGCATAAGGAGTCATCCGTGATGTCCCGTTCTCTTCCGCAACCCGGCCAGCCTAAGCGGCGTGTTAGCTGGCCCACCGGAATGCCGCAAATTATCGCGTTGCTGCTGGTGCTGCTGGTCGATAGCCTGGTCGCGCCGCACTTCTTTCAGGTGGTCTTACAGGACGGGCGGTTGTTCGGCAGCCCAATCGATATTCTGAACCGTGCCGCCCCCGTTGCGCTGCTGGCTATTGGTATGACGCTGGTGATCGCCACCGGCGGTATCGATTTGTCGGTTGGTGCCGTCATGGCGATTGCCGGTGCGACCGCCGCCTCGATGACCGTCGCCGGTTATAGCCTGCTGGTGGTGGTGCTGGCGGCCATCGGCTCCGGCGTGCTGGCGGGGCTGTGGAACGGCATTCTGGTGGCGGTGCTTAAGATCCAGCCCTTTGTGGCGACGCTGATCCTGATGGTTGCCGGGCGCGGGGTCGCGCAGCTGATCACGTCCGGGCAGATCGTGACCTTTAACTCGCCGGGCCTCGCCTGGTTCGGTAGCGGTTCGCTGCTGTTCTTTCCGACGCCGGTGATAATTGCCGTGCTGACGCTGATTGCTTTCTGGCTGCTGGTGCGTAAAACCGCGCTGGGGATGTTTATCGAGGCGGTCGGTATCAATATTCGTGCGGCCAAAAATGCCGGGGTCAATACCCGAACCGTAGTGATGCTGACCTACGTGCTGAGTGGGGTCTGTGCGGCCATTGCCGGGACCATCGTCACCGCCGATATTCGCGGGGCCGACGCCAACAACGCCGGGCTGTGGCTGGAACTGGACGCCATTCTGGCGGTGGTGATTGGCGGCGCGTCGCTGATGGGCGGGCGCTTTAATCTGTTTCTGTCGGTGGTCGGCGCCCTGATTATTCAGGGCATGAACACTGGCATTCTGCTCTCCGGGTTTCCGCCGGAGATGAACCAGGTGGTGAAAGCCGTTGTGGTGCTGTGCGTGTTGATCGTCCAGTCGCCGCGCTTTATTAGTCTGATCAAGGGGATGCGTGGCCATGATAAAACGTAACCTGCCGCTGATGATCACCCTCGGCGTCTTTGTGCTGGGCTATCTCTGGTGCATGACCCAGTTTCCGGCCTTCGCCTCGACGAGGGTCATCTGCAATATTCTGACCGATAACGCCTTTCTCGGCATTATTGCCGTTGGCATGACTTTTGTGATCCTCTCCGGCGGGATTGATCTCTCCGTCGGTTCGGTGATCGCCTTTACTGGCGTCTTCCTCGCGAAAGCCATTGGCTACTGGGGTCTGTCGCCGCTGGTGGCTTTCCCGCTGGTACTGGTGATGGGCTGCGCTTTTGGGGCCTTTATGGGGTTGCTGATCGACGCGCTGAAAATCCCGGCCTTTATTATCACCCTCGCGGGGATGTTCTTCCTGCGTGGCGTCAGCTATCTGGTGTCGGAGGAGTCGATCCCGATTAATCATCCTGTTTACGATACGCTCTCAAGCCTGGCGTGGAAAATTCCCGGCGGCGGGCGGCTGAGCGCTATGGGCCTGCTGATGCTGGGCGTGGTGGTGATGGGGATCTTCCTTGCATATCGCACCCGCTTCGGTAACCAGGTTTACGCCATCGGCGGCAACGCTACCTCGGCGAACCTGATGGGTATCTCTACCCGCAGCACCACGATCCGTATCTATATGCTCTCGACCGGGCTGGCGACGCTCGCCGGGATTGTCTTCTCCATCTACACCCAGGCGGGCTACGCTCTCGCCGGGGTCGGGGTTGAGCTGGATGCCATCGCCTCGGTGGTCATCGGCGGTACGCTGCTGAGCGGCGGTGTGGGCACGGTGCTGGGAACGCTGTTCGGCGTCGGTATCCAGGGGCTTATCCAGACCTATATCAATTTTGACGGCACCCTCAGCTCCTGGTGGACCAAAATTGCCATCGGCATTCTGCTGTTTATCTTTATCGCACTGCAGCGCGGGCTGATTGTTCTCTGGGAAAACCGACAGAGTGCGAATGTGACGCGTATCACAGATAATGACATAAGGTCATAACATATTGATATGATGAAAAAATAATTAAAACTTTTCCGCTGGCGGACGATATCATCCTTATACCTAAAATTGCTCCGGGTTTTTGCCCGGAGAATGCATTACGCACACAACACAATATCCTTGCTACCGGAATCTTCATCATGCTCAGAACGCTATCGATTCGTGCCGGCCTGCTCTCTTTACTCGCCGTCATGACCCTGTTACTGCTGCTGGTCAGCGGTATCGGCATTTATGCTCTTAGTCAGAGTTCTTCCTCACTTGAACGTATTAATCACCTTCAGGGCGAGCAGATGCTGCGTCTCAATGAGGGTTACACCGGGATCCTGCGCGCGCGTAATGAAGCGGGCCAGGCGGTGCGAATGATGGAAATCGGTTTACTTGATGACGCCGCAAAATCGGTGAAGGCAATCCAGCTGGACGTGGAGAAATCCGGCACGGCGTTGCAAAGCGTCATCGACAGCGGGGTTGACGATCCTCAGGGCACGCAGCTGCTGGAAAAGGTTGCCGCCAGCTACGGGGCGTATTTGAAAGATGGCATCACGCCGATGCTGACCGTGCTGAACGAACAGAGCCCTGACGCGTACTACGAGCTTCTGGAAAGCAAACTGATTCCGGTCTCACACCAGTTCGATACCGATATACAGGCGTTCCAGACCTGGGGGGAAGCGCGCGGGCAGTCGGAAGTCGGCGCGGTGCTGGCCAGCAAAAACCGGGTGATGATCGCCATTGTGATTGCCGCGCTGCTGACCGCCGGGGTGATTGTGCTGGCCTGGCTGGTGCTGCGTCATCTGCTGCTTAAGCCGCTGGACGCCTCTATCGCTCAGCTTGAGCAGGTTGCCACCGGTAATCTGTTGCTGGTGCATGAAAAACCGGCCAGCCAGGAGTTCAGACGCCTGAGCACGGCTATCGAAGGGATGCGCACGGCGCTGATGGAGTCGGTCATGCGCGTGCGCGATGCCAGCTCGCAAATCGATATTGGCAGCCGGGAGCTGACCGCCGGAAACCAGCATCTCGCCCAGCGGACCGAATCCACCGCCAGCTCTCTTGAGCAGACCGCTGCCAGCATGGAGCAGATCACCGCCACGGTGAAACTGAATGCGGACAACGCCGAACAGGCGCATAAGCTGGCGAAAGCGGTCTCCGACACGGCGGATCGCGGCAGCGAGATGGTCTGCTATGTAATTGAAAAAATGCGTGATATTTCCGGCAGCTCCAGCCGTATCGGCGATATCCTTAGCGTTATCGACAGCATCGCCTTCCAGACCAATATCCTGGCGCTGAACGCGGCGGTCGAAGCGGCGCGTGCCGGTGAGCAGGGCCGTGGCTTTGCGGTGGTGGCCGGGGAAGTGCGTACCCTCGCCAGCCGTAGCGCAGACGCGGCGAAAGAGATCCGCCAGCTTATTGGCGACTCCCAGTCGCAGGTGAACGAAGGCAGCGAACTGGCCCAGCAGGCCGGGGAAACCATGGATGAGATTGCTGAAGAAGTGATACGGATGACCAAACTGATGCGCGAAATTGCCAGTGCCTCGCTGGAGCAGAGCCGCGGTATTGAGCAGGTTAACATTGCCGTCAGCCAGATGGACGAAACCGCCCAGCAGAACGCTGCCCTGGTGCAGCAATCTTCCGCCGCGACGCGCTCTCTGGAAGAGCAGTCCCGCGAATTGATGCAGGCGATGGCGTCGTTCCGTCTGCAGATCCAGTCCTGACGTCCTGACAGGGCGGTAAAATGGCCACCGGGAACGCTGCAGGTATCTTTTATGATTGTTTTCCCCCCACGGGTGAAAAGACCTGAACGAATAGCTTTTCAAGATGGCGCTGAAATGAACTTAAGCAGCGATTGTTGCACATAAGCTGCCGCTAATTTATTGTCGAAAACCACGCCGCGTGCAATTCCTCTCATCTGATGGCCTGATTGTAGAGAGTTGTAGCCGATTTCATCATCAGGCACATAGAGCAAACCAATTCGGTAGGGGCATTCGAGCGAAAGTTTTTCCTTCCCTGAATTGCCCGGCCTGCCCGCCGAAGCCGATGCGCCTTTTTCTGACGTTAGAGTGAAATGAGTGACAAAATTCCATGTCTGGACTTCTAACGTATTTAAATGATCGTATTGATCACTAACGGCCTTCAGGGGATGTGGCGCGACCTGGAGATCATCAGGCGCGCCAAAATAACCCATATCAACTTTGTGCGTGGGGTAGACCACCTCAACAGCAGTGGGACGCACGGAATCCTCACTACTCTCAATGGTGTCATACAAGGTTGCAGTGACGATACTCTCCACCTGCGAACCTGGCGTGATTGTCGTTGCCAGTTCCAGCCCACTTAAGGCTTTCGCCCTACCATCCGTCACTTTGTAGAATATACCCGCAGCAAGACCGGGAAAATTCAGCGAGATTGATGGGGTAGCTATTAATGAGGATTGCGTAAACTGCTGCCATATTTGTATATAGATTATTACATTAGACATATAGAAATGATTAAACTGCAAAACCTTATTGATGCTTTTAGTATTTTCGTCATAGTCCGCGTTGAGTTGACTTAATTTATTGTTAACGTATTGATGGTGTTGTTGTTCTATATCCTTAATCCACGCAATAGCCTGGGTGGATAAATTTTTAATAATGGCCTTCTCTTCGGCAATTTCATTTTTTCCCAAGTTAAGTTTTTCACCAGACTCTATAACCTCAATACGAAAAGCAATGACTAAAGAGACAGTTGAGCAGTACAACGGTGAAAAAACATAGTTGATGCTTTTCCCGGGAATTTTGAATCGATCTTCAATTCCAGTAAAATATCCCGTTAAACTGATATATAAATCTCTGGCATAATCGTAGTCACCAGCCCTGAGAGCAGCAGAGAAAGCAGAACTTTTAATCTGAAACTCTTTGACGAGATTCTGCAAATTACTCCATTCCAGATTATCAATATCTTCATCGACTAACGCTTTACCCTTTTCTTTAATCTGCGACCAGGCATCCGTCTGATTTTATGACCAGAGCAGAGAGATGACTGTTGAGAGGAGTGCGCCCACCACCGGAATAAATTCAACCGCGAATTCCAGAATGATACCGGAGGCGACTAAAGGATTGTTTATTTTTTTTTTTTTTTTTGGTTTATATTAAAAATAAAATTTTTGTTTTCAATTGAAATTAAATTTTT